>MDSV01216436.1_pt1 | contig 32902 bp, 25 predicted proteins | sample 810851 | NCBI WGS metagenome assembly MDSV01 (sample SAMN05326640, study PRJNA326480) | marine metagenome | isolation source: seawater | place: Atlantic Ocean: North East | collected 2012 | reverse complement strand
GTGATGCTGATTCAGAAAAAGTTGGAGTAAGTGCTGAAGTAAGTGCTGAAGTATTAGGTCAACTTACTGAGGCTAAGTTAGTCTCTGCAGAAAAAATGTTAAAGAATCTAGGCGTATTGTAATGTAAATGTAACAAAGTTATAGTATATTACGTTAAAGAAAAATTAGATGAAAGTGCCTTTGGAGTTATGTTATGCCTAGTGAATTTTTGCAAGCTGCATCTCGTGGTGACATAGATAAATTAACGACGTTATTGGGTGAAGGAGCTGATCTTAATGAAGTTGATGATTGTGGTTGGACGGCTTTACATTGGGCTTCTTTGCGTGGATATACAGCCATAGTAGAATTTTTATTATCTAGAGGGATTCAAGTTGATAAAGTTGGTAACTACGACCAAACGCCTTTGCATCTAGCTTCTTCTAGTGGACGTACTGAGACAGTAGCGGTTTTATTATCTAACGGTGCTCAAATTGATAAAACTGATGAATTTGGTCGAAAACCGTTGCACTTGGCCTCTATGAGTGGGCATATAAAGACAGTAGAGTTCTTGCTTTCCAACGGGTCTAAAATGGGTGAGGTTGATAATTCTGGTCAAACGCCTTTGCATCTAGCTACTTCTAGTGGGCGCACTGAGACAGTAGCGGTTTTACTATCTAATGGGGCCCAAATTGATAAAGTTAATAATTTTGACAAAACGGCTTTACATGAGGCTGTGAATTTTGCTGTTGAGGATTGTGTGAAAGTTTTGTGCTTAGTACACAAGATTTTGGATGTGGCTATTCCTGATAATATTAAAGATAATGATCTTGTTCAGCGTGGTGTTGCAAGTTCACAGGCGATTTATGAGCATATAATGGGTTCTGTTAGTGAAGTGCCAATATACGATGCCTTGCGTCACTGGATGGATAAGAAAGGAGATATTGAAAAGCTAAACTTTGCAGACCTTGAAGCTTTGTCGGCTGTTTTTAAAACTAATTTTAACGATGATAAAGAGTTGACCCCTGAGGTAAAAGATTGTCTTTCTGTTATCAGTTCAGATAGAATAACCAAATTCTTAAATTCTAGGAGTTTGGTTGGTCAGTGTGTTAGAGTTGTAATAACAGAGCCCGATGAATCACTAGAGCATCATTCAGCACAAACTCTTGATAGAATTTCTGTTACTTTACTTACTAGCGTTTCTGAAGCACAAAGGGCTATGGAATAAGGTGCTGTGAGTAAACTAAATTAACAAGTTTTTTTGCTTGTGTTCTCACAAAACTAGACAGTTAGTGAGGTGTTTGAAATAGATATATTAGATGAATTTTAAATCGAAGGAGATGGATTGTGGTTTGGAAACAAGCAGGAAGCCAGGAAAATAGTATTGTATTTTATTATTCAGAAGAAGGTGATGACCGGCCCTATATTGAAAGGCTTAAACAATCTTTCATTGGCTCACGTGAACGTATTGCAATGCGATCTATATCTTTTTTCCGTGAAGGTGATGATTCATATATCAGAATTCAATTAGTCTCAATTTATGAAGATATCCAAAATTTTAATACGTTGGTAAAACGCGACAATCGTGAGTTATTTGAATGCTTTAAACCGGAAATTCGCAGTAATAATGTATTTTTTATTACCTTGCCAAATGATATAGCTGACAATAAAGCTCATCAGGAAGCTTTATGGAAGTTGATAAATGAAGTAAAACACATTACGGACATTCCATATAATATTATAAGGGGAATTGCAAAGCATGTAGGTATATTGCCTCCTTTGAGTTGTGTTGAGGATAATGAAGAGAAAAGTTACCGTGAAGCGATAGAAGCGATAGATAGGAGGCCAGGGGTTTTATTAAATCCAAATGCAGTTGCTTATAAAGGTAGTTACACTAGTGAAGTGAGAAATTTTGCCTCTTTAATTTAACTATGGCTAATACTAATATATAACCTTCAATTTATGTGTTTTGGTGTGTGTTTATTTAAATAACCTAGAATTATCTGCCAATTTCGGGTGGTTCCTGGGACGGTATTGAGGAGGTAGACGTGCTTGCGGAGATTTTGTTATGTAAGTTTAAGTGTTGTGAGGATTCAGAGGAAGATTCTTTTTCAGCTAGTCTACTTTCAGCAATAGATTTTAGTGTTTGTGATAGTTTGTCGCTATGAAGAAACTCAATAACCTTATTGGGAACAAATTGAAGTGGTATGGTGAGTGTGTCTCTCGATTGAAACCAAGGCTTGGCTTCCTCAAGGCCAGCTTCTTGCCTTTTTGTGATAAGCAGTTCTATTTGTTCTTGGCTTAATTCATCCATAGGGCATGGTGTACTATCAATGTTTACGTAGAGTTTTTCATGAGGATGGGATTGATATTGGGTGCCATATTCTTGTGGATTTAGTGAATTTCTGGCAATGCGGTCCGTAAGGTAACATATAAACCCAGAATGTGCCTTTTGAGTTTTCATGACGTTTAAAATAGCTTCTTGCCTTGATGTTATAGCAGATAGCCTAGTAAGAGCGTTTTGAGTGTCTATTGATTGTAATGGTACAATATTGCAGTCAGCATGTTGTACGCACAAGAAAGCGCTAGTTTCTATACACCATGCATCTTCTTCAGAAATACCAAGTTCAGATAATAAAGATTGTGAAGGCCACCCATTCCCTTTGATAAAGTCCTCGAGAATATCGAGATTATTGCCTAGGTGATGTACATATTGTGCATTGTCATTACGATAAACGTCATGTTCTCTTGTTTGCAATAACGTTATGAATGAAGATTTTAGAGGCTCTGTAAGCTTGTTAATTGATTCTAACATGTGTACCATTATAACAAATATTACCTAATACTGCCAGAATCAACTTTAATATATTCAACAAGGCACGCCAGTCATGTTGGTGCGTTAAATGTTTTCTTTTAAGCCAAACACCAATTACATCTTGTTCTGACTATGTAACTCAATTATAAGCCTCATTTAAGATTAAGTGTATTAAGTTTGATTGGCTAGGAATTAATAGATGGTGGTTAGGTTAGCGGATACTTCAACCTCAGATGATGTAGAGCAAGCATTGAAATGTCTGGGTGAAGGTCAGGAGGTAAGGGTTGATAGTAATACAGACTTAAGCTTAGTTCATCTGCTAGCTTGGTATGGCCTTAAGACTCCACCATTGGCGTGCATAAGAAAATCAGAAATGTCTGCAAAAAATTCTTCTGGCGATACGCCGTTACATTTGGCAATTCAGCAGGGGAATTTTGATGTTGCTGAAGCATTAGTTGATGCTGGTGCTGATGTGTGTGCGTCTAATAATAGAGGTAATACTCCGTTACACGCTGCTGCATGGCGTGGTAATGAAGCTTTGGTGTTTAAGCTTTTAGTAAACGGAGCTGATGTTAATGCAAGAGATTCTTCTGGTAATACACCGCTACATTTGGCCATTCAGCCTCAGAATCTTGATGTTGCTGAAGCATTAATTGATGCTGGTGCTGATGTATGTGCGTCTAATAATAGTGGTAATACTCTGTTACACGCTGCTGCATGGTATGGCAATGAAGCCTTGGTATTAAAGCTTTTAATAAACGGGGCTGATGTTAATGCAAGAGATTCTTCTGGTGATACTCCATTGCATATAGCAATAAGACAGCGCCATCTGGGTGTTGCATATATCATGCTATATAAGGGTGCGGATGTATGTGCCGCAAATACATACGGAAAGACACCGCTTTATTCAGCAGTTTGGCATGGCAATGAAACTTTGGTTGGTGATCTTGTTCGCCTTGGTGCGGATGTGGCAGCTAGAGATCGTTATGGCCAGACGCCAGCTGATTTAGCTGTTGTGAAAAGATTTGACAATATCAGCAATATACTTTCTGGGAAGGAAGTTAGTGCAAAAGGGGGCACAGTTGTTGAGCCTGGCTCATTGCATGCTGCCGTGAAAGCTAATAACGTAGCTAAGGTGTTGGATCTTTTGCAGCAAGGTGCCGATATTGATGGTGATGACAACCCTGAAATGAATACACCTCTTAACGTTGCAATACAGCACAGACGCTTAGCGCTTGTTTATGTGCTTTTAGTTAAAGGAGCGCAAATAAATATTGCGAATGCTTTGGGACATGTTCCAATGCATCTGGCGGCTATCAATTATAGTAAAGCAGTGCTGGGTGACTTGTTGGCTGGGCAGCAGATAAACATAAGAGATAACTATGGTAATCATGCCTTACATCTGGCAGTGACACATCATCAGTTAAGTGCAGTTCATGAACTTTTGATCAGGGGTGTTGATGTAAATGGTGTCAACTATGATGGTCATTCTGCACTCTCTTTGGCAGTGCAGCAAGGTTATGCTGATATTGTAGAAAAGATACTGCAATTCACAGAAAGGTTAAATCTTGATGACCATGAAGGCAATAGTTTGTTGCATGGTGCTGTGCGTAATCAGTCTTTGCCAGTAATCACGGTTCTTTTAAAATATAGGCCGCTAACCGCCTTTAAGGAATATAGCCGCGGAGGATTTACTGCGTTGCATTACGCTGTTCGATCAAAGTGCAATCGGTTTATTATAAAAGCACTACTGGATGCCGGTGCTAATATAAATGCCGTTACCGCAACATGTCGTTTTACTGCACTACATTTGGCGGTGATGTTTGGTCATATTGAGGCGTTAGAATTATTATTGTTACGTCCAAAATTGGCGATTAATGCAAGAAGCAGTCAAGGCACGGCGCTTAGCATGGCGGCGGTGCTAAATAATGCTCAGATGGTGACCGAAATACTTAAACATAACCCCAATGTTAATTGCTTTGATCATTTTAACCAAACTCCATTGCATGTAGTCTTAACTAGGGGCGATAGCAATGCTATGGCAGGGATGTTGCTTTCTAAGGGAGCATTATGTCATGTTATGGGAAGCAATTTTTCGGTATTAAGGTGGGCTCAGCAATATAATCGGGAAGATTTTTTGTTGGTATGGGCCTTTATTGACACGGTTAGACCAACCATTATTCCCCAAGATGCTGGTGATGTTGCACTAAAATATAAGCAAAAACTTACCTGCTTAATGAATGGTGATATAGGCAATCAAGCTATCTTTGATGTATTTGCTGACTATATTAGATGTGGATGTAATGTGCGCTCCATGATATCTGGAGCCCGAAAAGACTTAGTAAAGTTAGTTGGTTGTAAGGCCTATACCAATGAAAATGCGTTGGTGCAGGCTTTAGTAAATATTTTTGCAGAAGCAATTTTATGTTCACACCAAGAAGGTAAAAATCGAGAGTTATTATGGGCGTTTATTAGTATCCAATCAGGAAGGGTGTTGCCTTGGGATATTTTAGAGCGCTTACCCAGTTATGTTGAAAGTGGGGTGGTAAGCCAGGCATTATTTCCAAATGTTGATGTGGCACTTGATGTCTCTGAACAAGGTAGTGAAACTTTGCCGAATTCTGAGATTTCTTCTTCTGCGTTGTTTGTACTGATGGATTTGCATTTGGATCGTAATGCTGCTCTTGATGTATAAATTGGCATTTGGGGTTCAAAAGTGCATCTTAATGTGATAAACACTCATTGTGGTAAGTATTTTATTTGAAGGTTTAAATATGCATGAAGATGTACACGAAGAGTTGCGTATAGCAATTCAAGCAAAAGATGAAGCAGAAGTAGAGCGACTACTTTTACAAATTAATAATACAAGCTCTGCAGTTGAAGAGCCTGAAAATGATCAAGATGCTTCTGCTGAGATGGGCGATGATGTTGATTCTATAGTAACGGCAAGTAGTGCTGGTAAAATCCCTTCTTTTGAGGTTTTAAAAGATTTTGATGATGGAGTGTTGCTGGCTTGCGAAAAAGGAACCCCTGAAATTGTGGCGATGTTAATCAAGGCGGGTGCGCCTTTTTCTACCGTTGATAAAGATGGCAATACACCCTTGCATCGTGTTGCTCGTGGTGACTTTGAAAATAGTGCTCAATTAGCTCACATATTTGTTCATACCGTTGCGTTACTCCCTATAAAACATAATAAACAAGGTCAAACACCCGTTGATTGTGCAATTATTGGAAAAAATAAGTTGGTGTTGGCAACCTTAGTCATTGCTATGGGTTTTGATGAACAGCAGATTGATACTGCTCTTCATAATAATACAGAGGCTTTTGAAATATTATGTTTTGGTTATTATATCAAACATCGTAAGTATATTGGTGAGTATATTGATTATGATGGCCAGTTGTCAGTACGCGAAGAAATGGTAGCAATATTTGAGAAAATTAATGCAGGAATAAAAAAGAGTTTTGGCTATTTAAAAGTTCAGGCAGATCAAAAGCCACAGTCAATTTTTGAAGTATTGGATCAATGGATTGCTAGTATTGGTGATTATGATTACTTAGTACCAGCTCAACTTAATATTCTTAAAGCTACAATGGAGTTAACTGAGCAGCAGAAGCACGAACAGTTTGAACCTCACGTGGTTGCATTGTTAGATTGGTTTTTTAATCCTTTCGCGGTTGAAATGGCAATACGAGATAAACAGCAAGAAGCAAAATCTAGTAGTGATGTGGGACGTCGATTAACCCTTGCGGCATTGCATACGCATAACATGCTGAACCCAAAAGTTCCAGCTACCGCCCGATAACACGCTTAAGGTGCAATGTAGCGGTAGCTTAAATTTGTTAGATCCATTATCTTGTTTGGCCGTTCAAGGTCATATGAACGGACTTGTCGTGATATAGCCCCTTCATAGGATCATTAAATGTAGGTGCCTCTCCTTTAAGAGCCGCTTTATCATAGGGCAACACGGTTTGTCGATCAGCACATAAAACGCTTATATCAATGGCATCGGGGTCTATCTTCCGGTATCCACCCAGGCACCCCAAAGCAAAATCGTATAGAATATTCATTGCAAGTTTGGTATTCAATGTTGATGCGGCATCCATTAAGGCTACATCACGCGCTTTTGGATTATATGGCATGCGTGGTTGTGTGAGTGGATCGGCGTCAATAAGTGACTGGCGAACTGTACCATTGTGATATCGCTGACTGGCTTCAGAATAGCTAATTTGGGGGTGTTGTTTTAGAGTATGAGCTAAATAGCCAGCGTATTGAGCGCCATCTAAAAAGTCACATAGTTTATTGTATGGTCCAACTTTAATAGTACATGCTGGGTTGTCAGGGCCTCTTAGTCCAGCAACGCCGGTAATGGGTTTGCCAGATACAGCTAGGGTGGTTAATTGTTCGCTGGCTTGCATGCCCCCAGATAGTACAAGGCCTGCATCACTTAATGGACCAAAGAGTATTTCCTCTAGCGGAATCTGAGAAGATAAATCCATACCTTGTCTTGTCGCAAATTGCATTAGCATAAGTCGATCATTGGTTGAATATGCTGTTGGGCCAGGGTTTTGTGCCCAATCCTCTGGCAGGTAACGTTTTCCTTTATCTATATAGGCACCAATAATACGACCCAAATCTTTAGGAAGGTTTGATAGATCTTTAAGTGAACGGGTAAGTAGCTTGTCGAGTAATGCAGTATTGAGCTGACCATCAAGTGCTACATCAGCAGAAAATCTGGAGCCGTTAGTCATACATCCTGCACGTAGCATACTGCCATGAACGTAAATTATTGCGTCTAAGCGTGTTGGATCTACAGTATCACATCCCCATTTTTCAATTGCCATAAGTGTTTGGTCAACTGCTTGGCCATATGCTGGAACCTCAGGGTTCTTTTGCAAAAAGTGAGATACAGAGCCATTTACACATCGTTGAGATGTTCCTGAATGTCCAGTAAGGCCAAATAAAATAGTTGGTATGGCCCCGTTTTTTTGTCGGGTAAAGGTTTTGCCTAGTACTTCCTGGGCTAGCTGTGATCCTGCGGCATCGAATTTTTGAGAATCTCCAAAAACTGAAATAATCTTCGGCGGCATGGGCTGTTGCGGATTAATCATTCGCTGAAAGTCATACTTTATAGCGCCAAAATTAATTCTTGGCATGGATGCCTCATCGACAAGTACACATGGTAGTTTGCCGGTTGTGCATATTCTAAAAGGGGTTTCATGGACACTTCTGGCGTATTTTAATGATTGTGATATTGTGAGTGCAAGTCTGGCGGCTGCTTCTTTAGACATAATAGTTCTCCGTATATACTGGTTTAATATAAATAAGTTTAGTTAAGGTTTGGGCATAGATTTTACCGTAGGTAGGTGGCGCCATTGACATCAAAAGTGCTCCCGGACAAATGCATATTAGGGTGTTGAATTAAAAACCAAACTAGTTGCGCGATTTCTGTTGGTGAAACAAGTTGCCTTAGCGGTAAATGCTGCTCTTGCCAGGTGCTGTCATCAACATGTGGCTGAGTTTGGTGTATACGCGGGGTATCAACGTAAGATGGTGCAATATTGTAAGTTAGTAAAGAACTTTCTGTAAAATTTTTTGCTAGGGTTTTTGAGATGTTGCTTGCTGCGGCTTTACTTGCGGCATAATGCATCATGTTAAGGTGGTCACCTTGATGAGCTGCTCTGCTGGTAATAGAGATTAATTTGCCATATCGCTGATGTTGGTTAAAATAATTACTGGCATGGTGTGCAAGAAAGGCTGGTGCAATGACATTGACCTTCATGGCTAGTTCCCATTGATCCCAATATGTATTATTCTTTAATGCATCCGTATAAGCTGCAGTATTTATAATGATATCAATATTCTTCAAATGATTAAGGCTGGCATCCCAAATGGTTGTGATATCTTCTGGTGTCGAAAACTCAGACTCAATAATGGCAACATTTTTCATATTAACATATGCTTTTAAATTCGTTTTGTTGCGGGTCTGAAGTACAAGCTTGGTGTTGTGTTGAACTAACAAATCGGTAATATGTTGGCCAATGCTACTATGTGCGCCAATAATAATGATGTTGTGCGGCATAACGTTATTCCTTTTTGTGCCCTAGTTGGAGTAGTTACTAAAAATTTGCTCTTGGTCTTTGAAGCTTTTAAACTCCAGAACATTGCCACTTGGGTCTTGTATAAACATGGTGGCTTGGTGGCCGGGTTTGTTCTTAAACCGTATATGCGGCTCTACAATAAATTGAACCTGATGATCAATGAAATGATCCTTTAGTGTGTGCCATTGCTCCCACTGTAAAATAATTCCAAAATGGCCAACGGGAATGTCGTGTCCATCTACTTGTTGTATAAAAGCAGGTGTCACGTCCGTATTGTGGGTGTGCAATGTAATTTGATGTCCAAAAAAGTTTAAATCAACCCACTGATCTGACGTGCGACCGGTTTGGCAGTTAAATAATGTGGTATAAAAATGATGTGCTTCGTCCAGATTGGTGACGGTGATGGCCAAATGAAATGGGTTCATGATTTACTCCGTAATTGCTGTTGATGAGAACTATGCGTAAATTTGATGGCATTGACAAATGAGTAAAATACATGGATATATGAGAAAAACTCATCATTATGACCCAAGCCAATGAAAAATCGAGATTTGCCACCCTTAAACGCCATCAAAACATTTGAGGCTGTAGCCCGCCACTTAAGCATGACTAAGGCGGCGGCTGAGCTATGTGTTACGCAAAGTGCAGTGAGTAAGCAAATTAATAATTTGGAACAACATTTGGCTGTGAAGCTGCTAGACCATAAAACCATGACCCTTACTGAAAAAGGGAGTTTTTATGCATTAAGTTTGCGGTCCATATTAGATGAATTAGAAAGTGCTACCCGTCACATTACTGAGCAAGATAAACAAGAATATGCATTAACAATTAATGCGTTGCCATCGCTGGCGCAATATTGGCTTATGCCTAAAATCAATGACTTTAAACTGCTTCATCCCCATATAAAATTACATATTAACACAGGCGATGGGTTTTATGTGGATGCAGATAACAACGAAGCTGACATCTTTATTCGGTGCAATAGCAAGCCTTTTCCTGATGTTGAGAATATAGCTCTTTTTGACGAAATAATGATCCCTATTTGCCATAGGGATTTATGGGATACAAACCAAACAGATAATAAGGGGTTTGAGAATCAAACATTGTTAATTCATACAGGTAGACCTGACATATGGCACCAGTGGGCGCAGTGTAATAATGTAACATTAGGTGATACTTCGTCAATGCCGCATTTTGAGCATTTTTTTCTTGTGATTGATGCTGTTAAAAATAAACTCGGAATAGGATTTGTACCAGCTTTTTTGGTACATGAGGTACTATTGCAGCATGATATCATTAATCCGCTAAACATCCAATTTCATACTGGTTATTGTTATTATGCTATGTACAGGCACCGGCATCGGTTTAAGCCAAATATTAGGGCTTTTTTGGCGTGGTTGTCATCGCTTTAAGGAGTCTTTTTATCATTAACTGGTAGGAAATAACACGATGTTATCTTCAAGTTTTATAGTTGAATGGTCAGTTGTATGGGTAAACTCATCTGGGTGGATTTGAATATCATCTTTGTCGAGGTAGGGGATGCGAACAGTGAATGTTGAGCCTATTCCTGCTTTGGTTTGCATGTCAAAACTACCATGGTGAAGGCGAACTAGTTGATAAATGGTTTCGAGGCTTAATTGGGTAGCATCGGGATTGCGACTTACAGGCTCTGTTTCTGTGTGTTGAGATCGTTTGTTCCAGTCATTCTCTCGAAGTTTTCTAGAGTGGCCAATGCCGTTATCTTCTATTTTAATCACCAGACACCTTGGTTCAGTATGGTTCATATATTCAACATAAACACTGACAAGAATTTTTTTATTCTGAGGTACGTATAATAAAGAATGATAAAGTAAACTAAGAAGAACTTGTCTGAACCGTACTTTATCTAACCAAATAGATGGAATAGTTTTTGGGTACTTGCTTTCAAGGGTGATGCCTCTTTCAATTGCAAATTTACGCTGAATGCGTATGCATTTTTCAATAACTTCTTTGGCGTCAACCTTTTCTGGATGAAGTGCATTTGTAGTAAAGTTCTTTAACTGCATACCAGCTTGATAAATTAGCTCGTGATATTCATAATATTGATCAACATCTTTGTTTGAGGATTGTTGCCTAAGAATGTCGGCTGCATTGATGATAAAATTAAGCGGATCATTTAGAGTGCTGTACATCTCTTGTAAAAATTCTTCTTTTTCTTTGTCGTAGTCTTTGTGTATTTGAACTAGTTTTTCAACCTGTATATTGGTTTGTTTAAGCGTGTTGTTTGTGTTTACTAGCTCTTGGGCAGTAGTTTTGAGTTTTGTATATGCTTGATTAATTGTATCTTGTGCGGCTCTGTTTCTTCTGATGTAGTGTTTGAGTCTTATTAGAGCGCGTGATAGATTGTACATCTCCTTAAAAGGGGTGCGTGGAATGGTGACATTATAGTTCCTAGAGCCAATATTGGTGGCAGCATCAGAAAGTTGTATAAGAGGCAGAACAATTATTTTTCGGAAATAATAAGAAGCTAGGGCCAAAACGATCAACGCTATAATTATTTCAAATAGGTTTGATTTTAGTGCGCTAAGAAAATGTTGAGTTAGTACAAATGAGTCATGAGTTAAATATATAACATAAGGATACTGACTTAATTTGTGGGCATAATATCCTTTTTCGATGATACCCATGGAAGAGGAAGTCTGAGTTCGTGGTAGGCTAAATTCAAATGATTCTAAAGCTTGACTGTGAATAATCATTTGCTCAGAAGATGATAGCACTGGATTGTGTTTGGCATCCAAGAAAGCAAATTGAAAATTGGTTTCTGCAGTAATAGCACTAAATTGTTGTTCTAACTTTTCTAAATCAAAGCCAAAAATAAGTGAACCTAAGTAGTTACCATCTTTGTCTAGCACGCCAATTGCACCTGGAATAATATATTTACCGCTTGTATTTCCTTTTTGTGGCTTAGCAAGCTGAATGGCCCAAGGTTGCTCTTTTGATTTAAGTACGTGTGGTTGGTTGCCTACAAAAATATATTCGTTGTCCTTAAGTATGCCTTTGCGGGCATCTATGGTGAGGTTGCCATTTGCATCTACCCAGCTAACTAATGTCCATGATAAGGACTGATTGGTGACTTTATTTTGAGCAAAGCTGTTAAATAGGTTAATAATAAATGAAGTATCATTATTGTTAGTGTTGTGATTTCCAATGAGGCGGCCCATGTAATAAATAACATGATGGATGTGAGTTACCGATTGGCTGAAAGTATGATCTACTTCATCAGCAATATTCTTAAGGTTCTCATTCAAAACACGTGTTTGAATAGAGTAGACTCTAAAAATGAACATAGATGTTAATAAAATAACAAAAATAGCAACGATACTGGTGAAAGCCTTAAATAGTGACATAAATCTCTCGTATATAGCGCACTTAACAATATTGTGCGTACTTTATATCATTGCTTTATTAACAAAAAGTTAACAAAAGAGATTATTTTTATCGACTGACTCTAGAAATGCTAAGGGAATCAGTTGCGCAACAATCAACCCAGCTTCTGGGAGTTAACCAAGATGCATACTCATCTACTCTTGATAGGATTGGGTTATCAACTAAGGTTTTCATATCGCCAATATTGCTGACTTGAATTTGTGACGGCAAGTGTGCAGCGTCTAAATCTTCTTGTAGATCAGAGGTATCATAAAGGTGGTAATAATTTTTGACTTTACCACCTTCACGTTCATAGTAAATGTCACCTTCCTGTACAGCAAGTCCAAGGTCTTGCATATGGTTTGCAGGGTCTGCTCGATATGCCTTGTACTTAGCTTGTATATCAAGAAAGCGTGTGCGGGTGGGGTGTGTCATCACAATACTGCCATTATTGGCAGTAATTTGGCGGAACATAGCTAAAGTGTTTTGGCGGTTTTCTTTTCCAGGAATATAGGACAAAACACCAAACATAGCCGTTGTTAGACCAAACTCTTCTCCAATAATTGATTTTATGTACTCCAATGTGTCATTAACATCGCCATGGACAAAATTAACAGTTATATTACCTTTTTTCATTGAGAAAGCGCGATACCCTTTCTGACCATCGGGATTAGGCTCTTTGTGACGGTCTGATATGTCTGGGCCGTCCGTTTGAGTAAAGAACTTTTTTGTTAAATGTTCGCTATAACGTTTTAATCCTTCACAAGCTGGATCGTAAGCTAAAACCTCTATCGTTATGCCTGGATATTTTTTGGCATATTGTTCTACAAAAGCAAAGCATCGACCGCTACCACAGCCAAAATCAAGAATACGTAATGTGGAATTGGATGTTTTTTCTAAGTACCGAGTGGCTTCTTGTTCAAGAACCCAAACATTACGAGGTAGCATGGTGTAGTGGTAGCGTTGATCGTAGCTTTTTTCAAAATACGTGTTCCATGCTTCTACAATAGCTTTGTTATCTTTACCCATATATGTACCTTTACTAATAAGTATAGTTATTCCTGTTTTTAGTGTTCGTGATCTTGAGGCGCAAAACAGACGCTTTGGCTTGTCTGATGGGACAGGTTGTTAATCATATGGCGGCTTGTATAAAGAATCGTAAGTAAATTAGCAAGTGTATAGACAATAATGCAAAGTTCACGCAAAACTTGGGTACCATCGCTACTGCTGCTGGATGCCTTTTGCAGGTACAAGTTGAGATAAGTTAGGATGCTCTAGTTGCTGTTCTTGATTAGCCCAATTGCCGGGAGGTTGGGTCTTGTAGTGCTCTAAGCGGTCTTGAAGTTCTGAAGGAAGCTTACTAATTTCGTCACTAGACTTGGCATTCATTATAGAGCAAAAGCGAGTAACGGTAGAGCGTATATGGGTGACAGCTAACATGGTTGGCATGGCAATAAGTTCTTCGGGTGTAAGCTTAACCTGTTCTTGATAGCCTTGAAGTACTTTTTTAGCGGCTTCAATGTCGCATTTACTATCAGCGTGGCAAGAAATAACTATCGCTTGGCATATATCAAAAATACGTGTGTGCTCGCCTAAGTAGCCCATGTCATAGATGGTGCCTTCTTGGAACATATTACCTGCATGAAAATCTCCGTGACATAATGTCTTTGGTAAATCATCAAATTTATGTTCACCCCAGTCATTAAGGGCAGTTTTCATGTGCTGTAAAGTTTTCTCTACCCAGCCTTGTTGAAGTTCGGTAAGAAATTGTGACAGCAGTGGATTTTGTTTTTCTGATAGAAGAGCATGAATATGCGCGGTTATTTTTTGAGTGGCAGTAGCGCTATTTTTTAAAGCATCGTTAATTAAGGTGTCTTGCTTAAAACCCATAGATACTAACAACGTTGTTTTTAGGGTTTGAAGGGATACGGCGCTGGGCAGTGAAGCGATTTGTTTTTTGGTAAAGTTGGTGTCGGCTATCTTATGAAGTTGCGCTAGGGTACGGCCAAGTATGCATGCCTCATGGTCATTGGTAACAGGATTAGACAGGCTGGTGCCAGGGCAGTATGCTTGTGCGGTTACCAAGGAGCCTTTTAATTGTTGCGGGACATCTTGGGTGTGGCCATCATCTGTGGTGATATGATTAGGTGCAGTAAAAATATGGGCGCCATGTTGGTTAGGGAGGTATTGGGGAGTGTTTAGTCCATGTTCTTTAAGTTTATTAACAAAGCCAATATTTGATTGAAGGTGTTCAATGGAAGTGTATTCACCCTGGCCAAATCGTAAAAAGCTTAGAAATAATTTATTTTCGCCAGTGCTATCTACAACAAAACCATTATAGTTTTGTATGCCATCACTAATAGGCTCAAATGTGGGTGTAGGTCCGAATTGTTCGCCAAAAAAATGTTTAATGAGAGCTGTTCCAATGGCGGGTGTGAGATCTGATGGAATTGGCATGTGTCTATTTTCTCAAATGGAATATATGGATGGCAATGTTCTAACTGAGTATGTTAAGATCGCCAAGTATAAAAATATACTGCGTATGAATGAAGCCAAACCGTTTTTTAAAAAAGAAATGGGTATATAAGAGGGAATATGACAGTTCAACATTTATCCAAAGAACAAATTTATGCAGCTGCAACCCAAGCACACCAACAACAGCGTTTTGAGGACGCAAAGGCATTATATTTTTTGTTAATAAAACAAGGCATGGCCGATGCTGGAGTGTATAATAGGGTGGGGAGCTTATTTGATGTATGCGGGCAGCTTGAACAAGCAATCACTTTTTATAAAGAAGCAGTGAAATTGCAACCATCATTTGTTGCAGCTCATTATAATATGGCAAATGCATATCGGGATCAGTCCCTTTTTGCTCCAGCTATTGAGCATTATCAGTTGGCACTAAATTTTAACCCCAACCATACGGATGCGCTATGTTGTTTGCACCATGCGTTGCAACATGTATGTGCCTGGGATGAATATGAAGCCTTAACTCCAAAAGTTGAGAAAGCTGTTAAAAAAGCATTAAAGCATGGCAAACGTTGCCCAGAGACGCCATTTGTTCATATTACACGTTGTGATGACCAGGCTACAAATTTAAAGGTGGCAAATAATTGGGCAAATGATGTGGTGAATATGATAAAAGGGCAGCGTCAACCTTTTGTGCATGATGCAGATAAAATAAAACCAAAGCAGGTGCTAACCATTGGTTATATATCCCGTAATTTCAGGGATCGACCAACAGGGCACTTGGCAGCATCGTTATTTTCACAGCATAATCGTCATCATGTCAAAGTGCATGTGTATGCGTATGGGCCAAATGATGGGAGCTATTGGCGAAAGAAAATTGAACAAGATGCCGATGAGTTTATTGATATTGAATCGATGCATTATACCCAAGCAGCACAAAGAATATATGATGATGGCGTGGATATTTTGGTCGATATGATGGGCTATATGGCATTGAATCGCCTTGAGATTGCCGCACTCAAGCCTGCGCCAATACAGATAACGTATCTTGGATTTCCTGGTACCATTGGTGGTGGAATATTTGATTATTTATTAACCGATGAAATATGCGTTCCCCAAGACCAAGCTCAGTATATGGATGAGCAGTTACTTTATATGCCCAATTGTTATCAGGTTAACGACCCTAAGCCGCCAATTGCATCGGAGGGCCTTGCGCGTCATGAATGTGGTTTGCCAGAAGAAGGGGTGGTGTTTTGTTCGTTTAATTGGAGTCATAAACTTGATCGTAAGATGTTTTTATGTTGGATGCGTATTTTAAAGCAAGTTCAAGGCAGTGTGTTATGGCTATGGCATAGTAGTGACTTGGCAGTTAGCAACCTCAAAGCTACTGCCAAAGAACAAGGCGTTGAACCGGATAGGTTGATCTTTGGAAAAAAACTTCCAAAAGATCAGCACCTAGCACGTATCAAATTGGCTGATATTATGTTGGATACACGGATTTATGGTGGGCATACCACTGCAACCGATTGTTTAACTGTGGGTGTTCCGGTGATTAGTATGAAAGGACGTCATTTTGCTTCGCGTGTTGGAGCCAGCTTGCTAACCAATATTGGCCTTGAAGATTGCATTGTCGATTCCTTGGAGCATTATGAGTTATTGGCAGTAAGGCTAGGAGAGGATGAAAAGCTTTTGCAGCAACTAAAAACGCGTCTTGTGAACAACCAATCTTCCAAGCCATTATTTGACATTTGTGGGTTTGTAAATAACCTTGAGCAGCAATATAAAAAAGTATGGGAAATGGCTTGTAAAAAATAAAAATAGTTTATGTAACCTTTTGGCTTCTCAGTTGCGAAATGTTCAATGTCATGTGATCGATTTCTAGATCAGATGGCATTAACCATAACATATAAAAAGGAGTCAATTTATGACGAAAATTCGAATTAGTGTTGAAAACCTTAACCAGTCTGGTGGGTTATTTACTACTCCAGTATGGGTAGCAGCTCATGATGGTGATTTTGATATTTTTGATGCAGGCCAAGAAGCCTCTGCAGGGCTAGAGGCAATTGCAGAAGATGGAAATATTGCGCCATTATCAGAAGCTTTTGCTGCTCAGCAGCCAAATGGAGAAGCAACGGTTGTTGTGGGTGCTCAGGGAGTTGCAGGTCCAATTGACCCCACAGAACAGGCTCAAGCTACATTAGAAATTGATGACACTGCTGCGCAGCGTTACTTGAGTTATTCTGCGATGATTATACCATCTAACGATGCCTTTATTGGCAATGATGACGCCAAAGAAATAGAGCTTTTTGACGAAAACGGAAATTTCAATGGCGCCACTAGCTTTGTTATCGCTGGGGATGATGTATATGATGCTGGCACTGAAGTCAATACAGAGCAAGATGCGGCTTTTATTAATCAGACTGCTCCTAATACCGGTATCGATGAAAATGGCGTTGTAAGCCAGCACCAAGGGTTTAACGGTTCAGAAGGTCACCCAGGTGGTGAACAAATTATTTTAGGGGGAACGGTTGCTTCTGGTGATGTGATTGATCCTGCTGCAGGTGATTTTACACAAGATGGTTTTGAGCTCTTAAAATTCCATATTAACCAAGTGAATGAAATCTCTGGTTCAAAACATAGTGATGTTATTCTTGGTGATGATAGAGACGACATTGTGCATGCAGGCCGTGGTCATGACCTGGTACTAGGGCAAAATGGCTATGATGACTTGTATGGACAAAATGGTAATGACATTCTAGTTGGTGGTAATGGTAATGACCTGCTTGACGGTGGCAATGGTAAAGACTTCCTTGCTGGTGGTAATGATAATGACAGGCTCTTTGGCGGCAAAGGCAAAGATGTGCTAGTTGGTGGCAATGGCAATGATTATCTTGATGGTGGTAAAGGCCGTGATACGCTGATTGGTGGCGAAGGTTATGATACTTTTAATTTTGACAATACCGACAATTTTGCTGAAATTATGGATTTTACCAAAGGTGAAGATGTCATTGAATTAGCCCTGTTAGGAATTGATAGTTTTGTTGATATTTTTGACAATGCTAGGGTGATTATTGATGATGGCTATACAAAGTTTAACTTTGATTCTCATGATACGCTTATTGTACACTCAGATGGGTTGCTAGATGCAAATGATTTTAGTTTTGCATAAAGTAGCTTAAATAACGAAACGTTTTAGCTTAAAAGGCTGGCCAATATGGCTGGCCTTTTTTGTACGTACTTGCGCAATATAAATTAAAATGTTAATAATATCGGTTTTGTGGTTGAATATAAGGTAATTGTAAGTTTTTCTTATTAAAATTTTGTGTTTAAGAGAGGATTTAATGGATAAAGATCAAGAAGCAGCGATGTTAGCAGGTTGGGACTCGCTTCATGAGCGCGGTGATAGACTAAGGAAATCTGCCGGCTTGCCTCCACGGTTGCCAACTAATCTGGGCACAGCGCAATCATACTGCCAACATGGCTTGCGCACTAAACCTGCATATAGTCGCGCAAAAGAATTGCATGATCGTTGTTCGTCACGACATCCGGATGAGCCAGATTTTACTTCAAAAAGTCCAGAGCAATGTGCAGCAGAGGATGCTGCGCACTTTGCTAGAGAGCGTGAAGAATCAGATCGTATGGCAAGGGGCATGGAAGAGGTCCGCATACAGGAAGAAAAGGCTTATGAAGAGTTTTTATATCAAGAAAGACGAAAAAAGTGTTTTAATGTTGTTACGCCTTCAGGAGTGTTGTGTAGTAATGATACTTTAGACAGGCCTGTTGAAAAAAGATTCCTTAAAAAGCCTCCCTCTACTAGTCCTTACAGACAAGCTAATATTGGCCCTGAACATAATCAAGCATCCGGTGGTCCAGAAAAACGTGGTGGTGATCTGTTTGATAAAGTGAATAATTTTGCTAATAGATATATGGAAAAAAAAGCTGCTTCAACTGCTGCGAGTTTAGTGGTTGAAGCTGGTGTAGCAGCTGCTACTGGAAATCCTAGTTTAGGGCGTGCAGCTGGCACTGCAGCAGGGGGTGCAGTCTATGCTGGAATGACGGCAAAAAGAATATACGATCTTACTAAAGATTCAGAGCCTGAGAGTGATAGTAAGGCCTCAAGTCTCTCGCCTCCGGCTTCTGGAATTGGTGAAGTTAAAACAGTAAATAATGTTGGTAAAAATCAAAGCATGGCTAAATAAGCGCCTGGCTGTGAATGTAAGCGGATATAAATAATACTAGGTATCACGTTTGATTAAGCGCATCATAATATGCGGTACCGGGTTAAAGCTTGGCGTAAATTGACTTAGCTGTCTAAATCCTGACTTTTCATACACGGCTATGGCTCGGCCATTTCTAACTTCTGGATCCATAAGAAGAACATCTGCATCATGTAGTTTGTCGGCAATAAAAGCATTTAACATGCTGGATGCTAAGCCTTTGCCAAGGTAGTTGGTGTCACCAATTAACATGTCAATACAATAGGTTGTTTGGTCGTGCTGGTAATATTTCTCATAATCATCGTTGTCATCTTGGGGACCATCAAGCACGGATGAGATAAAAAACCCAATGGGTTGTTTTTTATAATATGCTATCCATTGGTCAAAGCTATAAAGGCCATTATGACGGATGCCTTGGCAATATAATTCAAGATTTTCAAGTGTATTGGCTAGTCCCTGACTATGAAAATATTCAGCTACATGTGGTGCTGCCAGCCAAGACTTTACCGTGTCTTTGTGTTGGCTGGTAACTGGTGCAAAAGTAAATTGATCAGACATAGGCATAAAATATTAATATTTTAATAAACATGTACAAGCGCGCTGTAATGTTGTATAATGCGCAAAAAAAACTTATAAGCAATACAAGTAACTGTCAGACTATAATATGCCAGACATAAAATACATAAAAAATCACCCTGAGTCAGATCAAATTGATATGGTTTGTATTATTGGGTCAAATTGCAAAGATGATTATAGTATTGTTTATGAGCAAGCTAAAGCAAGCTTGCTTAACGTTTGTATTATTGGTGCTGGTTCTTCTGTAAGCGAAGAAGTGCTCCGCCAAACCATAGCAAATTGTAAGTTTAGTCCTTATGCAATGGCGGTAGTATCTGCTCATGGTGGGGTGTCAAAAACAAATTCAAGTCACATTATTGGCATAGGTGCTGATAAACAATTATCTTCATCAACATTGGTGAGGTGGTTGTATCGATCAGGTTGTAAAACCGTGGCATTGCATTCTTGCTTTGGGGGGAAATTAATTCAAGATTTAAAGAAGCAAGATAATCCGGATGATTTAATAGTGTATGGCGTTTCACCGATAGATAACTCTGTGGCTTCATTGGGGTTTGAATATGTACTTCCACGGCATATAGAAAGGGTAACTCGGTGTAAGGGCAATCCAGAGGCTTACAATCATCTCAACGAACATTTGGCATTGCTTGTTAAGCATGGTGAATCATTTGGAATCTATGCAAATGAATTAGCGTATCACTACCATCGGCAGGTGTTTCATATTATGTATGAGGCACAGAATTATCGTCATGATAATATTGCACGATTAAAAAAACATTTAGATATGCAATATACCTTAGCCATGATGGCTGCTGCAAAAAGGTTAGGGTGTCGTGATGTTGGAAATATAAGTTTGACTGATGCTGAAATTGAGAATTATTTGGTTATGCAGCTATTATCAAATGCATCACTTCATCATGATGTGGATGACCATGAAGCGCTGTTTGGATTTTTTAATGATGAGACAGTTGATGTGTTTCATGGTGACTTTGCCGACAAAAGAATCCGTCAAAATCGTTGGGCTATTTATACTGTTCTTAGAAATTCGTTTGCTTTGGGCCATGAAGATGTGTTTGCAAGAACCATACAGATGTATAAAGATAAGTTAGTTGCCCAGTTTAGGGATAGTAGTCCTGCTATGCTGGAGGAATTTTATTCTTATGTATTCTTACCAGAAGGTATTGACCGAACTGGTGGTAAACATGCAGCTTTAGTGCATGCAAAGTGCCTTTTATTGTTTCAAAATATCATTAGTGAAGCCTTTTTAGGTCATGGTGCGGAATGGAAAACACATTTTGAGTCTTGTTTGCCTAAAGAGTATTCTATGGTGCAAATTTATCGTAAAATGCAAGATTGGGGAACGCAAGATAACTTTCCAGCTCAAGTGAGTGAGTTTATAGCACATATAGGTGATGTTTTAAATGCAGACGGGCCAGTTGAGGTGAAGGCTATAGAGGGCATTGGTTGTTCTTACCCCGAAGGTTTTCCTTCATTAGATTATCATGATGGTGTGATGAATGTTTCAAATGAGACGGTAACGCGTTGCTGTGGGATTATTAAGGCCTTACTAACCATTGAGATGCAAGAACGTAAAAGATTTAGTAAAGAGGCTGCTGCTAAAGTTAGTGGTCCTTCTTCAGTAATGAAATTGTCGTATTATGTTCAATCACTATTATGCAAAGCATTTGCCAATGGGGCTAATATTTCATTTAAGCAGTTAGTTGTTGAGCAATATACTAAATTATATCAGCAAGATCCCAAACAAGCTGCTTTATGGCGAAGAACACTTACTAATAAAATGTTCACGAATGCGGTGCTTACTTATGCAACTGCATCCCAAATTATTCACCTTGTAAGGGACCAAAAATTAGATCTAACTACTACGAGTGATCTTTATGTTAAGCTTGCCAATAATTATTCAGGTGCACTAAATTCAGATATATTGGCGTTGTTAGAAGAGCATTCTGAGAAACTAAAACATCAAGTTGTTTCTAAAAAAGGTGGTGCAGAAAAAACGCTTATACAGCATTTGCTCGATAAACCTGACGAAGATAAGCTCTTTGTGTTAATGGACTATATTGTTGCTAACCATCCAGAGATGTTTGAAGAGTTGTTTGGCGTGTATCTTGATCATCAAGAGTATAAAGAAATATTTCTATCAATACTTGCTAAACAAAATAGATACGGAGAAACAATTCTGGGTCAGATGGCAGAAAAGAATCTTCTTGAGCAAATAACTGCTGTGGCCGCTCTTGGAAATGTTGATATAGTTGATGCATGTGGAAACACGCCTTTGCATAAGGCGGTTAAAAATAATTTAGTTCAAATGGTTCAGCTATTGGCAAGCTATGGTGCGGATGTAAATCTTTCAAGTGCAGAAGGGGATTATCCTATCCATTTAGCGGTAGAAAGGCCGAATCCAAGTAAAATGGTAAGTTGTTTATTATCTTTGGGAGCGGACTATAAAACGGTAAACAGAAATGGTATCCCTGTCTCAATGTTGGCGTATTCCTACAATAACGAACTTGATCAAGCATTGGCATTTGCTTTAATGGATCATGTTGATCAGGTGAATAAAGATGGCAATAGCTTACTTCATTATGCATGCCTTATGGGTGATGCTGCTATGGTCGAGGCATTGGTAAAAAAGGGTAAAGCAAATGTTAGTCTTGCCAATAATCTAGGCCAGACTCCCTTGATGTTGGCGTGTCATGCTTATCCTGAGGTAGAAGAAGATAATGATATTGCTAATAATCGTGCTCAAGTTATCAAAATTTTATTCGAGCATGGCGCAATAAGTACTATTAATACTCAAGATTATCATGGTAAAACTGCATTATATTATGCATGCGAGAATAATATTGCTAGTGCTATTGGGCCTCTTGTTGTTGAAGGACAAGCTAATGAAACGCTGGGTGTTAATGTAGAGGGTGTTACATATTGTCCGTTTCATGCCATGGTGGCTAATAATAGTACTGAGGTGGCGGATGAATATTTCAAGCTTTCTAGCAGAGAACGAGCTTTTACAGTTTCAGGGGCTCAATTAGACAATTTTCAGCCAATTGCTCTTTCTGGCGACCAAGTAATACAAGAGCTAAAGAAAATTCAAGAAAGTCGTGGTATTCCTGATGTATTACAGCAAGTAATGGAGCGTAGTGATTCCATTAAAGCTGCGGGCTCTGAACATAATACGCGTGCTGAGTCGTTTGTGCAAGAGCATCGCATGTCGCAAGAGTTTAGAAGGTCATTAATACGTACAAAGTCGGGAAGGTTTGAAAAATACCGCTTATCAGGAAAATTTACTCAGGCTGGCCAACCAGAAGAAGCTCCCTTAGCCTGTGCTGCGCAAGCGCATGTCCAACCACCTAAAGAAGATGAGTTTGAGCAAGAGTATCATAAACGTGTAGGTACTGTAAGAGGGTTTCGCCATGATACTGCTGAGATTGCTCGTGATCCGGGTGGGTTTTTCTCATCAGAAAAAAACTTTGTTGGTAGAAGGGGTGCAATACGCCGCAGGGACCAAAGTGCAGCAAAAGTTATTCCAGGGTCATTTCTAAAGGAAGTAAAACAGCCGCTAGGGCAGCAGTTGTGTTTGTGTTCAAAATGTTAGGCCTACAACATATGTGAATGCTGATTTATGCACTCAAAGAAGAAATATCTTCGTTGTTATCTTCATTTACTTTAAATTGTTGCATCATATCTTCAAGTTGTGCGGCCATGTCAGTTAATGACTGAGCGGCTGCGGTATTCTCTTCGACTAATGCAGCATTTTGTTGTGTCATCTCATCCATTTGCGATATGGCGGTGTTGATTTCATCGATACCAGAAGATTGCTCTTGGCTTGCAGTACTAATTTCTGATACTAGTCCAGCAACTTCATCGACTGATTTTTCAATTTCGGATAGTGTTTCGCCTGCTTCACCCACAAGTGAAGAACCGCTAGAAACTTGCTCTACGCTATTCATAATTAAATTCTTGATGTCTTTGGATGCCGTTCCGGAACGTCCAGCAAGTGCTCTAACTTCGGAGGCTACAACAGCAAACCCTTTACCTGCATCTCCTGCACGTGCCGCTTCTACTGCGGCATTGAGGGCTAGCAAATTTGTTTGAAATGCTATTTCGTCAATAACCCCAATAATGTCGGCAATTTTATTGGAGGATTGTTCAATACCGTTCATTGCAGATACTACATTTTGAACAATTGTTTTTCCTCTGGTTGCAACATCTTTTGCTTTTGAAGAAAGGTTGTTCGCATCTGAGGCATTATCTGTATTTTGTCTTACTGCTCCGGTCATCTCTTCCATTGATGCAGCGGTCTCTTCTAGTGTTGAGGCTTGTTGTTCAGTACGCTGAGATAAGTCTCTGCTGCCGGAAGATATTTCGCTGGAGGCATTATTCACTGAAGATGCTGTTTCTCGTATACTAGTGACAGTATTTTTTAGTTGGTCAATAGTGTTATTTAATGCTGTTTTGATTTCAGCAAAAGAACCGGCATATTCTTTTATCATTTTCTTTGTTAAATTTCCCATAGCAACTTCTTTAAGTACGTCTACGGCTTCGGCGATGCCTTTTTCGTTTTCTGAGCGTGTTGTTACCATATCAGTAATATCGGTTGCGTATTTGACTACTTTTATAGGGTTGCCGTTTAAGTCTAAAATTGGATTGTAAGATGCTTGAATCCAAATTTCTTTTCCACCCTTGCCGAGTCGTTTATATTCACCGGCTTCATACTCACCTCTATTTAGTTTTTCCCAAAAAGCTTTATATTCTGCGCTTTTAGCAAATTCGGGTTCGGCAAACATGCTGTGATGCCTTCCTTGGATCTCTTCTAAGCTGTATCCCATAGCATTTAGAAAATTTTCGTTGGCTTTAATAATGGTGCCATCCATATTAAATTCAATGACGGCCTGGGATTTTCCAATAGCTTCAATTTGGCCTAAAGAGTCTGCGGTTTGGATTTTCTGTTTGGTAATATCAGTTGCATATTTTACTACCTTAAAAGGTTTTCCACTCATATCCAAAATAGGGTTGTAAGATGCTTGAATCCAAATTTCCCTTCCGCCGTTAGCAAGACGTTTATATTCGCCAGCTTCATATTCGCCTCTGTTTAGTCTTTCCCAAAAAGCTTTATATTCTGCACTTTTGGCAAATTCGGGTTCGGCAAACATGCTGTGATGTTGGCCTTGTATTTCTTCTAAGGTGTATCCCATGGCATTTAGAAAATTCTCATTGGCTTTAATGATGGTGCCATCCATATTAAATTCAATGACAGCCTGGGATTTTCCAATAGCTTCAATTTGGCCTAAAGAATCGGCACTCTGGAGTTTTTGTTGTGTGATATCCGAGGCATATTTGACAACTTTAAAAGGTTCTCCTTGGAGGTTCATAATAGGATTATAAGAAGCTTGTATCCATACTTCTTTGCCACCTTTACCAAAGCGCTTATATTCACCTGCTGAATACTCACCTTTATTTAGATTTTCCCAAAATTGCTTATATTCCGAGCTTCTTGCATACTCAGGTTCTGCAAACATACTGTGATGTTTGCCTTGTATTTCTTCTAAAGTGTATCCAACGGCATTTAGAAAATTCTTGTTAGCTGTGATAATGGTGCCATCCATATTAAATTCAATGACAGCTTGAGATTTATTGATTGCGTCTATTTGACCTGCATAGCTTGCATATTTAACAACCTTATAAGGCTTACCGCGGCTGTTTAGGATGGGATTATACGATGCCTGAATCCATACCTCTTTGCCACCTTTGCCAAAGCGCTTATATTCATTAACAAGTATTTTGCCATCATTTAAATCTTTCCAGAATGTTTCGTAATCTTCGCTTTTTGCGTAAACAGGGTCAACAAACATACGATGATGCTGGCCTTTAATCTCTTTGAGCTCATATCCCATGGCATCAAGGAAGTTTTTATTTGCTTTAATGATGGTGCCGTCCATATTAAATTCAATGACGGCCTGGGATTTATCTAAGGCATCTAAAATGCGACTTAAATTTTTGGCATCTAATAACGAAAACATACGTTGTCCCCTTTAGGAGTAGTTGTTGGTTATGTCTTAATCTTCGGTTGGGACAAATCCTAACCGCATGAAAATACATGATGGATTATTAAGCATGACTAACCCACCGAACTACCAGTGTATGTACAATAAGTTAAAAAATGATTAACAATAATATATTGTTAAATGAGCAATGATAGGGACTAATGGTGCCTAGTGATGGGTATTTCCTTTAGCTTGCATTGGTGATGAGTGTGCCTGAGCTAAAAATGTTGACATATCTATGCCTTGCTCTTCTACTAAATTTTGGATGGCTTTCAAGTCATTCTCTGTTTCTGCTGCGTTAGCTAACAGAGTGGCAATACGATCTGTGAGTCGGCCAACTTCTAGCTGTAAAGATCGTATGGTGTCGGCTTGGTTGCTTAAATCTGTTTCGAGACCTTGATTATCTTGATGTAATTGCCGGTTTGATTCTGTAAGGGAATTTCTTTGCCCTGACAATGAGTTTATTTGGCTGTTAAGTTTTAAGATTTCGTTCTCTTGTTCAGCCAAAGTGGCTTTTTGCTCTTCAAGTTCTTTGTTCAAGTTGGCAAGTGCTTCACGACTTCCACTATTTCGACTCTTAAGAGCATCATTTTCATTTTCTAATTGTGTAACTTGTTCAGCAAGGGATTGATGTTTGTAAGAAATTTCCCTATGTGAATTGCGATATCTAAGTACTTCATTAAGATGAGCTTCATTAAGGTCGTGAATTTGTCTTTGTAAAGTCGATACTAATTGTTGTGTAGCTTGATGGTTAGCTACTAGTTGATTATGGGCAGTACGCAAGTTGTTAAGAGCAAGTTCATTCTCATTTGAATTATTGCTAGGTTGTTCAGCGGCACTACTTGTTGTTGGCGTATCAGTAGTTGTAGCAGGGGTATGATCGGCCGCTTCTTCTCTAAAAGGGCTCCCACCTGACGGAGTCTTGGCATCAGTATCTTTTTGAGGATCTGCATTAATACCATAAAATGCGTTATAGACATTATAAGCCCCCAATGCAACTAAAGCAGCTATAGAAAAACCACTGGCTAACCCGGACACAAAACTGGGTGACAGGCCATATGTAGTTTGAGGTAAATAAGGAGCTACTCTGCTAATGAGGTTGCCAATAAATCCAAACATAATCTTTAATTCTCTAAATTATTCTTATCTTGACGGTTTTTCTTTAAAAAAAGCTGAAGCAGCCAGTCATTACAGAAGCAATGGTATCAATCGTTTGCAAAGTAAGTGCCTTTTTAAGCTTCAAATTATAATTGTTTAGGGTTGCTTTTGAGGCAATAAAATACAAGCTATATTAATGCGTTAAACCACAAACTTAATACTCTATTGTTGCTTTTAAGTCAAGAGAAGAGGGGGGCGGAGCGTCTTGTTAACCTTTATTTGAGAAGGGAAGGTTTGCCGACTATTTTAACCGCCGCAACCAATGTCGCAACCGTCGGAGCAATTACTATCACACCACCGCCCTTGTGCCAAATTTTTGCGTGCAGCCCGTTGGTGTGCTATGCGCGTTTCCCAGTCTTCTGCAGTTTCAATATTAGTTGCTTCTTCTGCTAGTTCTGCGTTATTAAGTTTATTTGACGGAGAAGATTCGGGCATAACAAAACACCAATGAGATTTAGTTTTAAATTAAAGATTTTATAAATTTGTATTACATTTAACGCAAGGAGTAATTGCTTTTTTTCTTAATAGATGGTTTATGTGATTAAGAATGTTAATTAAGGAGGAAAGTTATGGTGAATATTTTAAGTAATGATGCCTTGCAGGCGCAAAATGATATTAGAGTTTCGGCAGATCCTACTCTGGTTTCCATGAAAGATTCAAAGATATTGTTAAGCTCTCCGAGTTACTTTCCTGATTATTATGATTTGTTACTCAATGGTCCTGTTTTTGTAAATGGAAAAACGTATGTAGCAGGTCCTTGGATTAAAAATGTCAGCTTTTTTGATAGTAATACTGTAGTAGTGGGTGATATTACAGGTGTGGATTCAATTTATAATTCATCTTCATTGTATATTGTAGGAAGTTTTTCTGTAGAAAAATTAGTTTTAGCTCATGAAGGGGTAACTACTACTATTGGACCGACATTGCATGTAACGCAGTATTCTTTTGCAAGAGACATAGTTCTGTCTGGTAGAGAGTTTTATTTGCGTGATCTAGATAAAATATCAACAGAGCGTTACCTAATTGACGATACGACACTTCATATAGGTTATTCAAGTTTGGGTGTGGAGATTGGTGCTGATATCGAGGCGATGTTTTCGCAAGGCTATTATGGTACCTTACAAATGACAGCTGGAAATGTCACGTTTAATGGTAAAATTGATGGCGTGCAAGATATAAAAAGTCATTTGTATGGAGGAGAATCAGAGGTAACATTCTCTCAGTCTGTTGATGCACTTAGAATATATACGACTGATTTTAGTAAGATGTTATTTGAAGGTGATGTTCATTTTCATGAAATGAATGTTGCACAGGGTGCAAGTGTTTATATGGCCGATGGTGTATCTGTTGGAACTAACAAACGAGACATCTCTGGGTATCAATTTTATAAAAAGGCCGGAATAAGTGCTCAAACAAATGGATCTGGACGGGTTGAATTTTTAGGTGATGGTTCTTTAGGTGTAGATATTGGTTCGTCAGAGCTTAAACTTGGAGAATTTATTGTTAATGGTAATGTGGATCTGAGTGCAAATATACACGCTTATGACACAATCATAAGCAGTATAGGCAATATTGTTGTAACGGAAGATTTAACTTTTAACACCAATATAGATGTTAAAGGTGGTTTAACGGTAGATGAGCATCATATTGAAGGAATAGACACATTGATTTTAGGCAGTGCATCTAATGTAAACATTAAGATTTCTGACCCAGAAAGTTCAGAAAAAATCTCTGGCCAGACATTAATACTAAAAGATGGTGCCACTATAAATTTAGCTGTTTCTGAAGGTGGTGAGAATATTAATGTAGGAGATGAATTCTCGATATTTAACTTCAATCATACAGAGCTTTCTGATGATATAACAATTGTTGAGAATATTGACCATTTAGAGTTTGCTACAACCTTAAATGACGATGGTAATGTTTTATTAAGGGCAGAGGCCGCGGATGGTTACTTGCTTGGTTCAGACGAACAAAACACACTGTATCATTTTAATGATGATGCAACTATTTTAGGATTTGATGGTAATGACGTCCTTTTATCTTTTGGAAAAAATGGTGTTATTGATGGTGGTCAAGGTGATGACTTTATAATGTCTTCTGGCCAAAACCATAATCTTATAGGCGGTGAAGGAAATGATTTAATGATTAATAATGCCATGACCGGTATTACTGAATTTGTGGGTGGAGTAGGAAAGGATATAATGCTGGGTGGTGGTTCTGAAGATCATTTTATTTTCACCTCCCTAGATGACTCTGTTGTTGGGCAATATGATATTATTGTACAATTTGATAAATATAGTGACGTGTTAGATTTATCGGCTCTGGGTATAGAAAGCCAAGATGTGCTGGTTAGTTACCATGATGGTGGTGTATCAAGAATAGCTATTGATGGGACTGATTTTGAGCTCTGGGTATATGCAAACCAAAATGAAGAATTAGCTGACTGGAATTTTGTATAAAATATTTCTAAAGCAATCTAATGGTTTGGCATTGAATATACAGGAAATGGCGTCTTTTGGCGTTTTGCGTAGGGAGTTTAGTACTTAAATGTAACTGAATAAACTTTGTGTTTTTATAAAATGAAAATTGCTATTAAAAAAATTTCGTCACCAGAAGACTTTCAAAAATGTATGGATATTCGCATTCATATCTTTGTTCAGATGCAAAATGTAACTATGGACGAAGAAGTGGATGGCCAGGATCAAAACAGTGAGCATTTTTTGCTTTTTGTTCATGAGTCTGCAGTTGGTACTGCAAGGGTTCGATATATTAATAATATAGCAAAAATCGAACGTGTGGCTGTTCTAGAAGGCTATCAAGGCAAAGGGCTAGGGCAAAAGTTGATGGAGTATATAATTGCCGATATTTGTGCAAGTAAACAAGCTAAAAAAATCAAACTCAGTTCACAAAGTTATGCCATTTCATTTTATGAAAAATTAGGTTTTCAAGTATGTAGTGAAGAATACATAGATGCTAAAATTCCTCATAAAGATATGGAGTTAGTTGTATGATTGCCGTGATAATAAGTATGATTGAAGTCACCGTTTGTATATTTGGATGTAACGCTGATATTATTTAATAAATAACAGCCAAGAGAGTAGTTTAGTGTCGAGCGAACATAGGGATGGGTATGATGCCAGGGCAATCTATAATTCACGTTATAGAACATCAAATTACCAAGACGCTTATTATGATACGCCAATTCCACGTAATGTTAATTCAATTGTTATATCAGCGCTAAAAGCTGCGGATAACATAATTGCATCAGGTTCTAATAGAAAACTACGAGTGTTGGACTTTGGTTGCGGTGACGGTCGTTATAGGGCTGCAGCATATGAGATTGCAAAAAGAGTAAGAACACATGGAATTGATGTTGAGTTGGTGGCATACGATGTGTCTGATGGTGGTCTTGATTCTTTTAAAGCCAAACTGAGAGAAGAAGGTTTTGGTGTTAACTTTACTAGAGATAACCTAAGTGTAAGTTTTGTTTTAGGTTCAGTTGATTCTAGTGATATTGAAAAAAATAAAATAGCAATCGGTAACGTTGATGTTTCGTCAGCTATATTTGGTGTGATAAGTCATATTCCAGGTAGAAAGAACCGTGTAAACACACTTCGTATGTTAAAAGAAGTAACTGATGGGGATGTGATTATAACGGCTCCAGGATGGAGAATACTTAGTAAAGAATTTCAACATCACAAAAAATTACGTGAGTCGGGAAGTCCATACAAGCTGGCAACTGAACCAGGGGACTTATACTACAAGGCAAAAGGTGGAACTGAGAATTTTTACCACGTTTATTGGTATAAGCATGAATTGATAGGTGAGCTTGCTGAAGCAGGATTAAAAGGAAAAGTTTCTATCGCTAAAATAGGCCATGAAACAACATTATCATATCGGCCAAGAACGGTTGGTTTTGTTGATGAACTGGTATCGTATTTTGCATATAACTATTTGCCCGAGAAAGCTAGTGAGTATCTTGCTGGGTATTATCTAGCCAAAATGCATGATAAAGAAAAGAGCGTGACGCATGTAGTGCCAGGAGGGCTTGCGCAACAATATATAAATGACATTTGTTGTTTGAGTCAAATAAGGTCACATCTTTAGTGAAAAACCCACCAATTAAACCGGGTATAAAAATTGTACCCTCAGTTGTACCCTCAACTTTTTGAGTTGGTAGTGTTGAAAATGAGACAATGTGATCATGTTGTAAATCGAAATAATTGTAGTGTAATCCATCCTGGAGGCATTAAAATCAAGGGATTATACGATCTTGTGAGACGGTATGAGGATGCTTGTGTTAGAGTGAAAATTTTATGTGGAGTAGGTAAGGAGGGCTGCCATTGGCTTCTTTTTAAAATTGTGTATGGATCTTTATATGCTATGCACTTGGTGTGTTTTGTAAAAAATTGACGAGATGTATATAAAAGATGTATATAGTAGAAGGTGTATGTGCGTGATTGGAATCAGAAAGGCATGGTAATAAGATGAGTATTTTGGAAGGTTTTGAGCAATGTTTACAAGCAATTTGGAGTGCGTTTTCCCTGGTAAGAAAGCACTGGTTGGTGGGTATTATATTGTTTCTTAGCTATGTCTCACTTCATATGACATTTATGGCCTTATCCACAACATTCATTTCGTCGCCCTATAACCTAACACTTGCAGATCCAGAACTATGGATGTTTGTTGCTATATCTTTAAGTATTATTTTTACGGTTACTTCGATTTTTTATCTTTTCTTTTTTTATATGTGTCGTCGTGGGTGGACTGATTTGGATACTATTTTTGATTTTTGTGGCGATAAAATATTTCGCTTTATGGGGTTTCAGTTTTTGTATGTTTCAGCGGTTATGATTTTTGTGGTTTTTATGATATTAATATTGTTTGCCATTATATATATCTTCATTCCGTCCATGTTAGTGCTTACTCAATCAGCATCAAATGTTTTGTTTATCTTGGCCGTTCTGCCTTTGTCACTACCATTTATTATATTAGCTGCGTATATTTTTCTAAGAGTGTCACTTGCACAATTTTACATCATATTTCAAAGAAAAGGTTTTGTTAAGGCTTGTTCAAAGAGTGCCCAATTAATGGCGGGGCTTAAATTTCCGCTTACGGTTATTATAATTTCTGTTCAGATCATATATCATTTGTTGTTCTATGGTTTAGAAGCTGTTGGATTGAGTGTAGAGTTTCTGAAAACTTTTTTGGGACTTTGCTATTATGCCTTTACTCCGATAGTGTTTTTTGCAATTTGGAATGACAAGGTTAAGCTGAAAGCTTAGAAACCAAACTTTATTCACTATAATTTAAAGAAAACAATTATGCATCCCCACAGTTGCTAACGGTATCGTGCGCGGAAAATTTTGCGTGCTTGAAGGAGTGCTAACATAAGCCAAGCTGGGTTCTATTTGTTAGAAGCGCTGGTGGTTATAGCTAGCCTATCATTCCGCTCTTTATGGCTGTTATTGTATAGCTTTTATCTAAATCTTGACTTTTAATTATTTTGCCTTATGAAACATATAATATTTTGCATTGCGTTAAATGAAATAATGTAAGGTATTATGAAGAGAAAAGAAGAAGCAAATAAATTATTATTACAATCAGTAATGCCGGTTAAAGAATTATTATCTCATATAAATGAAAGTTATAAGTGTTGTGTAGCCAAGAGATGTATTCATGTAGGGTTATGTTATGCCTAGTGAATTATTGCAAGCTGCGGCCGATGGTGACATAGGTAAATTAACGATGTTATTGGCAGCAGAAGGTGTAGATGTTAATCAAGCTACTAAAGAGGGTGTTACGTCTCTATATATAGCCTCTCACAATGGTCATGCTGATGTTGTAGAAAGATTATTGGCAGCAGAAGGTATAGATGTTAATAAGGCTACTAAAGATGGTTTTACGTCTCTACATGTGGCATCTCAAAATGGTCATGTTGATGTAGTAGAAAAATTGTTAGCAGCAGAAGGTGTAGATGTTAATCAAGCTGCTAAAGAGGGTGTTACGTCTTTATATATAGCCTCTCAAAGTGGCCATGCTGATGTTGTAAAAAGATTATTGGCAGCAGAAGGTATAGATGTTAATAAGGCTACTAAAGAGGGTGTTACGTCTTTATATATAGCCTC
>MDSV01102362.1_pt1 | contig 32966 bp, 33 predicted proteins | sample 810851 | NCBI WGS metagenome assembly MDSV01 (sample SAMN05326640, study PRJNA326480) | marine metagenome | isolation source: seawater | place: Atlantic Ocean: North East | collected 2012 | reverse complement strand
TTTTTAGTACTTTACTATTTTTCTTAATTTTTAATTTTCTATCTATAATAATTTTTAACGGACTTTTATTTTCTAAACCTGTTAATCGGCATGTTAGTTCTGGATTATCATTAATGACATTATTACTTGACGTCATTATACCGTCATTCTGAGATCTTAAAAAGTGAGAATAATCTCTAGAAAGATTGTTAGAAATCCATTTAGAAGTTTTATTCTTGAGTGCAATTTTTCCATCTAAAGAAATAGCTACCTTTAATGTTAAATTAGGTATTTTATTTATACATCTAGAAATAAATCCAGAAATTAATTCTTTTGCCTGATTACCACAAAGACCGACTTCTACATCAATATTAGATTTTTTTAAATATGACACACTTTTTCCAGAAGTTCTTGGGTCAGGATCTAAACAACTTATAAATATCTTTTTTATACCTGATTTGATTATTAGATCTAAGCATGAGTAACCGTTTTTACCTTTATGATAGCATGGCTCTAAAGTTACATACATTGTAGCATTTTTTATTAAATCTTTATTAATTATAGAATTTAATAAGTTTTCTTCTGCGTGAGGCCTTCCATTACAAGATGTTCTAGCACTTGCTAAAACGTTTTCATTTTTAACAATTACACATCCAACATTAGGATTTTTACCTGTAAAACCTTTACATCGTAGTGCCTCTAATAGTGCTAAACTCATCCATTTTTGATGATTTTCAATCATAATCTCTAAAAGTTATTTTTCTTGGAATTCATTTTTTACAAATTTACCAAAGTCACTAGCTTCTCTAAAATTTCTATATACAGATGCATACCTAATATAAGCTACATGATCAATTTGACTTAGGGCATTCATAACAAGTTCACCAATTAAATCAGATGGAATTTCATTCTCTCCTGAAGATTCTAATTGTCTTACAATACCATTTTGAGCTCTTTCAATAATCTCATTGTCTACCATTCTTTTTCTTAATGCAATTTCCATTGATTTTACAATTTTTTCTCTATCAAAAACACCTTTCTTTCCATCCCGTTTTATAACTATTAAATCTCTAAGTTGAATTCTTTCAAATGTAGTAAACCTAGAACCACAACTAGAACATAGTCTCCTTCTTCTAATTGAAGCACTATCTTCACTAGATCTTGAATCTTTAACCTGAGTATCATCTGTTCCACAAAAAGGGCATCTCATTTTAAACTCCTGAATAAAAAAGATTAATAAATAGGAAATTTTTTACAAATTTTACCAATAACTTCTTTAGTATTTTTTTCTACAAATCTATCTGATGTATTATTAGAAAAGCCATCTAAAACATCTGCAATTAAATTTCCTAAAGTTTTAAACTCTTCTATTTTCAAACCTCTAGTTGTAGCTGCTGAAGATCCTAATCTAATTCCAGATGTAATAGTTGGGGGTGTTTTATCAAAGGGGATACCATTTTTATTACAAGTAATACCTGCTCTTTCAAGAGCCTCTTCGCATATATTCCCAGTAATATTTTTTTTAATCAAGTTTAATAAAACAATATGATTGTCTGTTCCGCCAGAAATTATTTCGACACCCCTTTCTATTAATGTACTAGCAAGACATCTTGCATTATTAACTACATTTTTTGAATAATTTTTAAATTCAGGTGTTAGAGCCTCTCCAAATCCAGCAGCTTTCCCAGCAATTATATGCATCAAAGGTCCACCTTGTAAGCCAGGGAAAACTGAAGAATTAATTTTTTTTATTATTTCCACATTATTTGTTAAAATCATTCCTCCTCTTCCTGATCTTAATGTTTTATGTGTTGTAGTGGTAACAACATCGGCAAACGGAACTGGATTAGGATGCACACCTCCTGCCACCAAACCTGCAAAATGAGCCATATCAACTAATAAATAAGATTTATACTTATCTGCAATTTGTCTGAATTTTTTGAAATTTATAAAACGTGAATATGCAGATCCACCAGCGATAATTAACTTTGGATTATATTTTTCACATAAGCTTTCTATATTATTAAAGTCAATTAAATAGTCGTCTTGTCTAACACCATATTGAATTGCATCAAACCATTTCCCAGATAAATTTGGCTTGGCACCATGGGTTAAATGGCCTCCTGCATCTAAGCTCATCCCTAAAATTTTATCTCCTGGTTTTAACAAGGCTAAAAATACAGCTTGATTTGCTTGAGCACCAGAATGAGGTTGAACATTTACAAAGTTAGAATTAAATAATTTTTTTGCTCTACTAATAGCTAATTTTTCAACTTTATCAACTACATGACATCCCCCGTAATATCTCTTGTCTGGGTATCCTTCAGCATACTTATTAGTTAAGACTGATCCTTGTGCTTGAAGTACAGACTTAGAGACAAAATTTTCCGATGCTATCATTTCAATTTGATTCTGCTGTCTAATTAATTCTTCTTTTAGAAAACCGCCTAGTTCATGATCATAGTCAATTAGATCCTTCTCAAAAAAACCTTCTTTATAAAACCTATCAAAATTATTTGACATAAAAATTCCTTTAATTTTAAATTTTTTCTAATCTAGAAATATGTCTTCCAAACTCAAATTCTGTTTTTAAAAAAACATTTATTATTTCTTTAGAGTCTTCTAAATTTGTTGTTCTACCCCCTAAAACCAAAACATTTGCATCATTATGTTTTCTGCTTAGGGAAGCCATATGTTTATCTGTGCATAAAGCTGCTCTGATAAAACTATATCTATTGGCAGCTATTGACATTCCTATACCAGTTCCACAAATCAATATACCAAAAGACTCTTCACTTTTTTTTATTTCTTTAACCAGTTTTTTACAAAAGTCAGGATAATCAACAGAAACATTAGTTTTAGTACCTAAATCATAAACTTTTAAATGTTTTTCTTTTAAAAAATTAACTATTTTTTCTTTTAGATTATAACCCCCATGATCAGATGAAATAAAAATGTTTTTGGTCATAAATTTTATAGCAAATTAAAAAATGTGAAACACAATATATAGTATATATATAATAGTTTTATAAGAATATACACATTTTTATTGCACAAAATAAATTAATTTAATTTGATAAAAAATAAATGTTAATAATAATGATAATAAAAATGAAAAAAATAATTTTTTAAGTATATTTGCATTCTCAGGTGCTGATGTTGCATTCCCTTGGATTATTTTTTTTGGAATATTAATACCAATTGGCAAAAATATAAAAAAAGTAATCAACCAAATAATAAATAAAACAACAGTTAGTGATACAAAACTCATTGAATACGGTTTATATGGACATTAGTAATAGGTCTAACTGAGAATATAGTTTTCATTTCTTTTTTTATAATTTTTTTTATCTCAATGTTTAAATAATCATCATCAAAAACTTTTGTTTTAACTATACCTTCAATAAAATCTTCAATTTTTAAACTAATTTCTAACAAAGTATTTCTCATTTTAATATTTTCACAAATTCCATTTTGAGAAAGTTTTGGCACACTAAGCATTTCTCCTTGATCATTAAGAACTATTGATACACTAATAAAACCATTCCATAAAGCATGCTTCCTTACAACAAATCTCTCATCATTTAATGGAATGACGTATCCATTATCATAGGTTTTTGTATTAGTATCAATCCTACCTATTTCTTTTACTTTTTTAGATGAGATATTAATTATATTTCCATTTTTTGGTATGACTACATTTTCAATTTGACATGATTTGGCAATTTCAGCATTAGCTTTTAATTGTTTACTATTACCGTGAACAGGAATAACAGATTTAGGATTTAAGAGATTATACATTTCTATTAATTCATCCTTTGATGGGTGACCAGATACATGAACATCATTTTCCTCATCTGTTAAAACCTCTACTCCTTTATCAATAAATCTATTTTCTAATTTTAAAATTGCCTTTTCATTTCCTGGTATTTTTCTACTTGAAAAGATTACTGTATCTCCCTCTCCAAGAGAAATCTTGTCGTGTTTACTGCGAGAAATTCTTGACAAAGCAGAGTTTTGTTCTCCTTGTGATCCTGTACATATAATGAGTGTATTATTAAGATTTTCTTTTTTATTTTTGTAATTTATTTCTAAAATAGAATTAATGTTATTAATAATACCGGTTTCAATAGCTGCATCTACTGATCGATTTAATGATCTTCCAATAATCAGTATTTTTTTTTTTAATTTTTCTGCAATAGTTATTATAGACTTAATTCTACTTATATTAGATGAAAAACAAGTTATTAAAACACAACCTTTCCTTTTTTTTATAATTTTCATTAACCCTAAATAAGCAAAATTTTCAGATGGTGTTCTGCCACCTACTAATGAATTAGTCGAGTCACTTACTATTGATGAGATATTTTTTTTTGATATTTTTTTTAGTGAGGTAAAATAATCTATTTCATTTAAATTTTCAGATAATTCTGATTTCCAATCTCCAGTATGAAATACGTTACCTCCATTAGTTTGTATCAAAAAACTTAATGGTTGAGGTATAGAATGAGAAGCTTTTATAACTTCGATATTAAAATCTGCAACTTTTATATTTTTAGTTTTTGGTATAGTTTTCATTTCAAAATTAAATTTTAATCCATTTTCCTTAAATTTTCTTCTTAATAAAGCTAATGTAAATTCCGTTCCCCATACTGGACACTCTATTTCTTTGGCATAGTAAATTATTGCCCCGTAATGATCTTCATGAGCATGAGTTAAAAAAATACCAGATAATTTATTTTTTAAATTTTTTATAAATTCATAGTCAGGTAATATTATGTCAACTCCAATATCTGTTTCATCAGGAAAAGATATACCTAGATCAATTAAAATCCATCTATCATTATAATGGTATAGATTGGCATTCATTCCAATTTCTTCGGAACCTCCAATAGGTATAAAAATTAATTCATTTTTTTTAAAGTTCATTTAAGCTTTCCTAATTTTAAAATGTGAAACGTAAATTTGAGCAAGCCCAAAAATAGTTAAATCTTTATATGTTAAATCAATCAGACTAATTTCTTTCTTAAAAATTTCACTTAATCCTCCAGTAGCTATTATCATAGAATCTTTGTGCATAGCTTTTAATTTTGTTATCAACCCATCAATCATACAAACATAACCCCAATAAGCCCCTGACTCCATTGCAGATATAGTGTTTTTTCCAACTAAAGTTTTTTCTTCGTCAATTAGGGTTTTTATAGTTATTTTTGGTAATCTAGAAGCAGATTTATAAAGTGCGTCCAAAGATAAATTCACCCCTGGTGCGATAATGCCTCCTTCATAACTACCATTTAAACCTATTATATCAAATGTTGTTGCCGTACCAAAGTCTATTACAATAGCTGGATCATAATTGAGATATTTAACTGCACAAGCATTAACTAATCTATCAGACCCTGCTTCTTTTGGGTTTTCTATGTTGATAGTAATTTTCAAATCAACATTATCTTCCCCAATAATCAAAGTATTTACATTAAAATAGTTTTTAATCATTAACTTTATGTTTATAAGCACTTCAGGTACAACAGAAGCTATTGAAACACCCGTTATCTTTCTTAAATCAAAACTAGAAATAGAAAAAACTTGACTTAACCAAATAAAATAATCATCAGAGGTTCGTTTTTTACTAGAGTTAAGCCTCCAAGAATTATTTAAAAATAGTTTATTACTTTCGTAAGTGTAAAGTGCAAAAACAGTGTTGGTATTTCCACAATCAATTACAAGAAACATTTTTTTCACCAGTTATTGAATAAAATAAATTTTCACTTGTTATAAGTTTATATTCTTTTTTGTTTGAACTTATTTTTAAAAACCCTTTCTCATCTACTCCTATTAATTTCCCTATCAGCATATTTTCGCTATGAAAAAACATTATATTTTGTCCTTTATAAGCCAGATTAGAGTTAATGACATTCAGAATGGTTATTAAGGATTTTTTATTCCACATTTTATAATTGAAATATATTTTATCTAAAATAATTTTACTTATATCATCTATTTTTCTAACTTTTAAACCATGATAAAGTGATAGATCAGTTGCTTGAAACTCACCTTGAATTTTTTTTGGATGAGATTTCAAATTAATTCCAATTCCAATAACAACGAAATTATCAATTGTTTCAATTAAAACTCCACAAACTTTTTTTAAATTTAAAAGTATATCATTTGGCCATTTTATTTTTAAATCTTTTCTTTGTATGCCTATTTCTAATAGAGATTGATAAACACTTAAACCTACTAATAATGATAATTGATACCAGTTTTTTTTATTACCTGAAGGTTTTAATAAAGTTGATAAAAAAATATTTCCTATCTCTGAAGTCCATAGACTATTATATCTTCCTCTTCCTTTTGTTTGTTTTTCAGACAAGATTGATTGGCCTTCTTTAGCTCCGTTTTTTGCATATTCAATTAATAAATCATTTGTACTTTCACAAGTTTTTATTACTTTAATTTCAAATGGTTTCATTGTGAATTATAATAAACTATTGATAATTAATTGCTGAAAATAAGGTAAAAACAAAAAGATTAAACTAGTAAATATTAAGCATATCAACATTACTAATTTTAAATCAAAACTTTGGTCTAATAAAAGAGGATCGTCAGAAATTTCAAAATACATGATCTTAACAATTTTTAAATAATAAAATGCTGATATTACAGAAAAAATTACACCGATAATTGCTAAAAAATAAAGTCCTTTTTCTACTGCAGCATAAAATACAAACCATTTACCAAAAAAACCTGACAAAGGAGGTATGCCTGCCATAGAAAACATAAAAACTAATAAAGATATTGATAATAATGGATGATGATTTGATAAGCCTTTTAAATCTGATAACAATTCTATTGGTTGACCGTCTTTATTTAAACTTAATATTATTGAAAAAACACCTACTAAAAGAAATAAATAAACCATTAAGTAAAATAAAACAGCTTCTAGACCTGAGTTTGAAAATGAAACTAAGCCCACAAGAATAAAACCCATATGAGCAATACCAGAATAAGCTAGTAGTCGTTTTAAATTTGATTGTATAATTGCACCTATTGAACCTATTGTCATAGAACATAGCGATAAGACTATAATTAAGTCTGTCCATTTGTCATTAAAATCTCTAAAAACTTTATAAGTTAAAACCATCATAATACTAACTACTGTGATTTTTGGTGAAGAGGCAATTAGTAAAGTAATTGGTGTTGGAGAACCTTGGTATACATCTGGAGCCCACATATGAAAAGGAGCGGCTGAGATTTTAAATGCTATTCCAGAAAGCATAAAAACTAAACCAAAACTCAAACCTACATTGCTAGAAATATTAGATGCCAAAACTTCATCAAAGTTCACAGTACCTGCGAAACCATATACTAACGATATTCCAAACAAAAGAAAGCCACTTGAAAGTGCTCCCAGCAAAAAGTATTTCAAACCAGCTTCTGAAGATTTAATATCATTCCTTCTTAAACAACATAAAATATATATAGGTAAAGCTTGAAGCTCTATGGCTAAATAAAGTGTCATTAAATTATTTGAAGATACTACAAATAACATTCCACAGGAAGATAATAAAATTAATATATTGAATTCAGAATAATTTATTCCTTCAATTTTAGATTTATTTTTTGTAATAATTAATATAAATAAAATACTTATTAGTATCAAACATTTTACAAATTGCTGATAATTAGAAGAAAAAATTAAATTATTAAAACCATGCCCTTCATGAGGGTTCATAATGACTAAGATAAATGTTACTATAATCGAAAAAATTGAAAATTTATTGCTATTTTTAAATCTTTTATCTTTAAAAAAATAAAGATTTAAAGGTATTAAAAATAATACCGAGAACAGCAAAAAAATCTCAGGCATCAGTATTGAAAAACCATCCATACCATTCAAAATATTTAGATTTATTAGATTCTCATTATTATTCATTTTAGTATCCTGAGTTAATTTATGGAATTAATTATATATGAATGTGGATTTATAAAAAAAGAAAGAATTAAATTTGGGAAAATTCCAAATAAAATAATTAAAAAAGATAAGGGTAAGAATAGCATATACTCTCTTAAATTTATTTCTTTTAATACTACTGCATTATTTTTATTTTCTTTTCCAAATGCAATTTTCCTATAGAATCTTAACATATAAATTGCTCCTAAAATTAGGCTTAAGCCTGCAGTAATAGTTACTAACGGATTAACTGACCAAACACCTAAAAGAACCAAAATTTCACCAATAAAACCGCTAGTTCCTGGCAATCCAACAGAACCTAATGTAATAATCATTAAAAAAACACAGAATTTTGGCATTTTTGAAGCATAATCACCAAACATATTTATATCTCTAGTATGTGTTCTTTCATACAAAACACCAATAGATAAAAATAGAGCCCCAGAAATTAAACCATGAGAAATCATTTGGAATACTGCTCCATCAAGACCTTGTTTATTAAATGTAAATATTCCTATTGTTACAAAGCCCATATGAGCAACAGATGAATAAGCAATTAATTTTTTTATGTCTGTCTGCGCAAAAGCCACAAGAGAGGTATAAATAATTGCAACACATGATAGAAAAAATATTAAAGGTTGAAAAAATAGACTTGCATCAGGAAAAAGGGGTAATGAAAACCTTAAGAATCCATAACCTCCCATCTTAAGTAATACGCCTGCAAGTATCACCGAACCAGCTGTAGGGGCTTCAACATGAGCATCTGGAAGCCATGTATGAAAAGGCCACATTGGTACTTTTACAGCAAAAGAAATCATGAAAGCTAAAAACAAAAGGATTTGAATATGAAATTGAAAATTATATTTATCTACTATAAGTAAGTCTGAAGAACCTACATCATTTACAATATAAATTATTGCAACAAGCATTAAAACTGACCCCAACAAAGTATATAAGAAAAATTTAAATGCAGCATAAACTCTATTTAATCCTCCCCAAATACCTATTATTAAAAACATGGGTATTAAAACTGCCTCAAAAAAAATATAAAAAACAATAAGATCTATGGAACAAAACATTCCTATAATAAAGGTCTCTAAAACTAAAAAAGATATCATATATTCTTTAATTCTATGCTTAATAGAATTCCAACTAGAAAGTATACATACCGGAATTAAAAAAGTTGTTAATAGTATAAATGGTAATGAAATACCATCTATTCCCAAATGATAACCAACTCCTAACTTAGGAATCCACGCAGAAATTTCTTCGAATTGAAAGCCCTCATTAGAAAAATCAAAATTTATCAATAAAATTATAGAAATTAAAAATGTCATAATACTTGTCCAAAGCGAAACAGTTTTAACATTAAAGTTAGAAGTATTATTTTCATTTTCTTTTGAAATTAAAAGAATAAAAAAAGCACCGCAAAGAGGTAAAAAAGTCGTTATACTTAAAATTGGCCAACTAGAAATCATACTCATATATTAATAACTAAAATAAAAAATCAAGACTAAACTTGTAAAACCTAAGATCATGCCAAATGAATAATGAAATAAATATCCTGAATGTAATTTTGAAGATAGCTTTGAAATACCCAAAATTCTAGAACTAATTCCATCAGGACCAAAACCATCAATAATTTTTTTATCAAAGATTTTCCAACAAAAGACACTTACAAATTTAATTGGCTTTACAAAAATAAAATTATAAAACTCATCAAAATACCATTTATTTAAAAATAATAAATATAAAGGCTTTAACTTAAGTGAAATTAATTTTGGCAATTCTGGAATTAAAACATAACAAACTGTTGCAATAGCAATACCTATAATACCTAAAACTATAGGAAACAACTTAACCCATTTAGGGACATGATGGGCATTAATAAAGGCATCATGACCGGCTAATATAAATATAGAATCTTCCCAAAAACTACTCCAACTTTTTCCTACAAATATTTCTACAAAAACCCATCCTGATAATACCGCACCTATAGCTAAAACAAATAGAGGAAACAACATTGAAAAAGGACTTTCATGCATATTACTATAATTTTCCTTAGCACCCCTATAATCACCATGAAAAGTGAGAAACAATAATCTCCATGAATAAAAAGCAGTTAAAATAGCGGCTATTGATCCACAAGAAAATGCAAAAATTCCAGTTAAGTTATTTGATGCAAAAGCAACTTCAAGAATCATGTCTTTTGAATAAAACCCTGAAAAGAATGGTATTCCTGCCAAAGCTAAGGAACCTATCCACATCATAATATAAGTAACTGGCATTTTTTTATAGGCTCCACCCATTTTTCTCATATCTTGTTCGTTAGACATACCATGTATAACAGAACCCGCTCCTAAAAATAAAAGTGCCTTAAAAAAAGCGTGTGTAGTTAAATGAAAGATTGCAGCGGGGTATGCAGATAATCCAGCAGCGAAAAACATATATCCTAATTGAGAACATGTTGAGTATGCTATCACTCTCTTAATATCAAACTGAGTTAAGGCTATAGTTGAAGCAAAAAGGGCAGTAGTTGCACCAATTATTGTAATAAAATTTAAGGTTGTAGGGGCATACTCAAATAAAGGAGATAATTTACACACCATAAAAACTCCAGCAGTAACCATAGTTGCGGCGTGTATCAAGGCTGAAACAGGAGTTGGACCTTCCATTGCATCAGGAAGCCAAGTATGCAAAAAAAGTTGAGCAGATTTTCCCATTGCTCCAATAAATAGCATAAAACAAGAAAACTCAATTACACTTACCTGATAACCAATTAACTTTATATTTTCATCAATCAGTGATGGTGCTAATTCAAATATAATACCAAAATCTAAAGTGTCGAAAGTTACAAAAATGAAAATAATGCCTATCGCAAACCCAAGATCTCCAACTCTATTTACTATAAAAGCCTTAATTGCAGCTAAATTTGCTGATTTTTTGTTATACCAAAAGCCAATTAATAAATAAGAGGCAACACCAACACCCTCCCATCCAAAAAACAATTGTAACAAATTATCAGAAGTAACAAGCATTAACATTGCAAATGTAAAAAATGATAAATAAGACATAAATCTAGATTTCGATTTATCATGACTCATGTAACCAATCGAGTAAATATGAACCATTGATGATACTGTTGTAACAACAATCAACATTACACAGCTCAATTTATCAAAAGAAAATGCCCAATTAATGTTCAAGCCACCTGAAAAAACCCAAGGAACAACCCAACCTTTAAATGAATTATCATTTATAGCTATATCAAAAAAAGCAATCCATGATAAAATCATAGATAAACACATGCAAATTATAGTACTTAAAAACGCCCCCCTAGATGACCATCTATCTCCAATAATCCAAGAAAATAGGGCGCCAATTAGAGGCATAAAAACTATTAAATTATACATTCTAACCCTTAAGTAAATTAATTTCTTTTACGTCGATTGTTCCTCTATTCCTAAAATAAACAACTAAAATTGCCAATCCTATAGCAGCTTCTGCAGCCACAACAGTTAAAACAAATAGAGAAAAAATTTGGCCAGTGATCGTGTTCGTAAAAAAAGAAAAAGCAATAAAGTTAATATTAACTCCTAATAGCATTAACTCGATAGACATTAAAATTGTTATAACATTCTTACGATTTAAAAAAATACCAATAATTCCTACAAAAAAAATTGCAGAGGATAAGACTAGATAGTGATGCATTTGTATATCTTTAGAAAAAAAATCTATTAAATTATCCATTCTAAGCCCCTTCTCTATTTTTAACTTTTACTATTTCAATGACGTCAGATTTATTAGTATGGATTTGTTGATTTATTATTTGCTTTTTTACTCCAGGTCTAGATCTTAAAGTTAAAACAATAGCTCCTATCATAGCTACTAATAAAATAATGCCAGACAATTGAAATAGCAAAAAATAATCAGTATACAAAACATTACCTAAGAAAATTGTATTGTTTGTAAAAGATAGGTTTTTACTTAAAGAAATTTGATTAAGACTGACGTTATCAGTTATTGAAATATATAATATTTCAATAAAAACTATAGTGACAATAAACAAAGTAAAAGGAGTGTATTTTTGAAATTTTATTTGTTTTTCTTCTTGTTTTATATTAAGCATCATGACTACAAATAAAAACAATACTGCAACAGCACCAACGTAAACTACAATTAGTAACATTGCTAAGAACTCTGCATTTAAAAATAAAAATAAAATTGCTGCGTTTATAAAAGCTAAGATTAAAAATAGAACTGAATAAACTGGATTTTTTGCAGAAACAACTCCAATTGAAGATAAAATAATAATAGTTGAAAAAATATAAAAAAGAGTTGTTGTAAGCACTAATTACACCATTACCTATAATCTGCATCAAGCTTATGTGAAGCAGCTATTTGTTCTTCCCATCTATCGCCATTAGCCAAAAGTTTTTCTTTGTCATAGAATAATTCTTCACGTGTTTCAGTAGCAAACTCAAAATTAGGTCCCTCTACTATAGCATCAACGGGACATGCTTCAGCACAGAATCCACAATAAATACATTTTGTCATATCTATATCATACTTAGTTGTACGCCTACTTCCATCTGGCCTTGGTTCTGCTTCAATTTTAATGGCCTGCGCTGGACAAATTGCTTCACATAATTTACAAGCAATGCATCTTTCTTCTCCATTTGGATATCTTCTAAGAGCATGCTCACCACGAAATCTTGGTGAAATTGCGCCTTTCTCATAAGGATAATTGATTGTAACTTTCTTTTTAAAAAGGTATTTCAAAGTTAATAATAATCCAAATATTATTTCTATTAGAAAAAAATTTTTAATATTTAAATATATCTTTTTAAACATGGCTTTTCTATAAATTATACATTTTTGGGTAGCATATCAAATAAGATTAAAAAACTAGCTGTAATTACCACCCATCCGAGAGAAAAGGGAAGAAAAATTTTCCATCCTAATCTCATTAATTGATCATATCTGTATCTAGGTGTTGTAGCTCTAATCCACAAAAACAAAAAAAGAATAAAACACACCTTTATAACAAACCAAAGAAACCCAGGTATCAGGTTTAATGGATATATATCAAAAGGAACTAACCAACCTCCTAAAAAAAGAATTACAGTAAAAGCACTCATCAAAATCATATTTGCATACTCACCAAGAAAAAATAATGCAAATGACATAGAAGAGTATTCTACCATATAACCTGCTACTAGTTCAGATTCTCCCTCTGGCAAATCAAATGGTGCCCTGTTGGTTTCTGCTAAAGTAGATATAAAAAACATAACAAACATTGGTAACAAAGGTATAGCAAACCAAATTTCTTGTTGAGCAAGAACTATATCACTTAAATTTAAAGAACCAACGCATAATAGAACTGAAATGATTATCAAACCAATTGAGACTTCATAAGAAACCATTTGAGCTGCAGATCTTAATGCTCCTAAAAATGCATACTTTGAGTTACTTGCCCATCCAGCTATTATAACTCCATAAACTGCTAAAGATGATACTGCAAACAAATATAATACCCCAACATTGATATCTGATAAAACATTATTTTCATCAAATGGTATCACTGCCCATGCTATCAATGCCAAAACAAAAGTAATCATTGGCGCGATAATAAAAAGGAATTTGTTAGCTCCAGTTGGCATAATTGTTTCTTTTGACATTAGTTTTAATGCATCAGCGAATGGTTGAAACAAACCAAAAGGACCTACTACATTAGGACCTTTTCTCAATTGCATTAAGCCAATCACTCTTCTTTCAGCAAGAGTCAAATATGCTACTGAAATTAAAAGTGGAAGAACAATTGCAATTATTTTTAATATTAGAATCATAACAAATGAAAAATTACTAATACCAAAAATATTTAGACCTAATTGCTCAACAAAATTCATTTTATTCCGCCTGACTTTTTAAGCATTCAGCCATAGTATTTGAGGAACGGGAAATTGGACAAGTCATATATTGGTTTCTATTTGAGTTATTTAACTTAGATGAGTCTAATTTTATAAAATTACCATTTAATGGTCTGTTATTAAAGGTATCTTCAGAAAAAACTATATTTTCAAAAACCTCTTTATTCATTTGATTTCTTAATTCACTTAAAGTGTCGAATTTAATTTTCCTGTCAACAGCCCCAGATAAAGCTCGAATTATTGCCCAATCTTCTTTAGAATTTCCTGGGGAATAAACTGCTCTTTCAAGATGTTGAATGCGACCTTCCAAGTTTACAAAAGAACCATTTTTTTCAGTATAAGCAGAACCAGGTAAAATTACGTTTGCTTTATGAGCGCCTGAATCACCATGATGACCTTGATATATAATAAAAGCATCGTTATAATCATATAACCTTTCATCAACTCCTAATAAATATATAAATTTTATCTCACCAGTAGCACACTGCCTAGAGATTTCTTGATTAGTAATTGAAGAAAAACTATTTAATACTTCAAAAGCACCTACAATACCTGCAGTATTGTGTAATATATTATAACCATTCCAATCTTTTCTAAAAGCATTTGCTTTATTAAGAATTTCTATGCATAGTTTTTGAACGTTTCTACTTTCTGGACTTTTTAAAACTTCATCACCAATTATAATCATTGGGAAATTTGAGTTTTTTAAAACTTTGCCAAAGTCATTTTTTTCGTTGTAGACATCATTTAAAGCTTTAATATCATTTCCTAAATAATTATAATCATAATTTAAATTGAATTTGTTACTTGCTAAAGATGCAATTTTAATGTCTCTGTTTAAAAAGTTTTTTCTAATCCTAGCGTTTATAATCGGAGCATTTAATCTTGGATTAACACCAACAAGTAGTATTGAATCACACTTTTCGACTCCATTAATATGACTATTAAAAAGATAGTTTGACCTGTTACCACTAATTAAATCATAGTCATATTGTGATAAAGCTATTTTTTTTGAGTTAATTTTTTCAAAAAGTTTTCTTAATGCAAAAATACTTTCTATATCTACCTGATCTCCAATAATAGCAGCAACCTCACTTGAAGAGACTTTAGACAATTTATCATTAATTTTTTCAAAAGCCCCTTCCCAAGTTGTGGGTTGAAGTTTATTTTTAATCTTTATATAGGGAGTGTCTAACCTTTGTTTACTTAAACCATCAATTGCATATCTAGTTTTATCAGAAATCCATTCTTCATTAATATTTTCATTTAACCTTGGTAATACTCTTAAAACTTTTCCATCTCTACTATCAACCCTTATATTAGAACCTATAGCATCCATAGCGTCAATTGTTTCAGTTTTTGTCAACTCCCAAGGTCTTGCTATAAATTCATATGGTTTACTAGTTAAGGCTCCAACTGGACACAGATCAACCAAATTACCTGATAATTCTGATACAATTGCCTTTTCTAAGTAAGTAGATATTTCAACATTTTCTCCTCTCCCAACTGCTCCTAGATTATCAACACCTGCAATTTCATTTGCAAATCTAACGCATCTAGTACAATGGATACACCTTGTCATTGTGGTTTTAATTAATGGACCCATGTTTTTGTCAGAAACAGCTCTTTTGGAATCACTAAATCTAGAAAATCCTTTGCCAAAAAACATTGCTTGATCTTGTAAATCACATTCCCCCCCTTGATCACAAATCGGACAATCCAGTGGATGATTGATAAGAAGAAACTCCATAACACCCTTACGTGCATTTTTTACCATTGAAGTATTTGTCTTTATAACCATTCCTGAAGAAGCAGGCATAGCACAAGACGCTATAGGTTTTGGTGAGTTTTCTAACTCAACCAAACACATCCTACAATTACCAGCAACTGAAAGCTTTTCATGATAACAAAACCTCGGTATTTCTACTCCTGCTTCTTCACATGCCTGAATCACAGTTGAACCTTCAGGAACTTCTATCTCTAAATTATCAATAATTAATTTAATCATAAGCCTATTTACAATTTAAAACTCTATTCAGCAGCTATTTTATTTTTGTTAAGATTTTGTTCAATTTCATTTCTGAAATGCTTAAATAATCCTTGTATTGGCCATGCGGCGGCATCTCCAAGAGCACAGATAGTATGACCTTCAACTTGTTTAGTAAGCTCAAGCAAATGATCAATATCTTTTGATTGAGCTTTTCCTGAAGCAATCTTTTTCATCATTCTCCACATCCATCCAGTACCCTCTCTACAAGGAGTACACTGTCCACAACTTTCATGTTTGTAAAAATGAGATAGCCTAGTGATTGACTCTACAATATCTGTACTTTTATCCATTACAATTACACCAGCAGTGCCTAATCCACTGCCCGCGGATTTAAGGCTATCAAAATCCATGAGTACTTCATCACATATTTTTTTAGGTAACATAGGAGTAGAACTTCCCCCAGGGATGACTGCTAATAAATTTTCCCATCCACCTCTTACACCGCCAGCATGTTTTTCAATTAATTCTTTTAATGAAATACCCATAATTTCTTCTACATTACAAGGTTTATTAACATGTCCTGAAATACAAAATAATTTTGTTCCTGTATTATTTTCTTTTCCTAAACTATGAAACCACTTTTCTCCTCTTCGTAAAATAGTTGGGACAACTGCTATAGACTCAACATTATTAACAGTTGTAGGACATCCATATAAACCTACTCCAGCTGGAAAAGGAGGCTTTAGTCTAGGTTGTCCTTTTTTGCCTTCAAGCGACTCTAAAAGAGCTGTTTCTTCCCCACATATATAAGCGCCTGCTCCTCGATGAAGATAAATGTCAAATTTCCAACCTGATTTAACTGCGTTATTACCTAAAAAATTTTTATCATACGCCTCATCAATTGCTTTTTGTAAAATTTTTGCTTCATTTAAGAATTCACCCCTAATGTAAATATAGCATGCATGAGCTCGCATTGCGTAACCAGCTATCAAACAGCCTTCCAAAAGTTTGTGGGGTTCGTTTCTAATTATATCTCTGTCTTTGCAAGTTCCAGGCTCAGATTCATCTGCATTCACAACCAGATAATGAGGTCTATCGGTAACTGTTTTTGGCATAAAGGACCATTTTAAACCTGTTGAAAAACCAGCCCCTCCTCTTCCTCTAAGACCAGATATTTTTATTTTATTTACAATCTCTTCATGGCCTAATGATAATAATTTCTTTGTATTATTCCAATCTCCTCTTTTAATTGCACCAGAAATACTGACCTCTTTAAATCCATAAATATTAGAAAATATCTTATCTTTTTCTTTTAACATCTAACTTCCTTTAAAACCAATTGGCTCTGATGACTTTCTTCCAATTTTAGAACCTTTATTGAGATTTTTATTTTTTTTAAGCTTTTCTAAAATATCTTTTGTTGATTTATAATCTAAGTCTTCATAATAATCGTCATTTATTTGTAATATTGGAGCATTTACACAAGCACCAAGACATTCAACTTCTAATAAAGTAAAAAGACCATCTTTTGTAGTTTGACCATTGTTTAAACCCAAATCATTTTTTATACATTTTTGGATTTCATCTGCTCCTCTAAGCCAGCATGGTGTTGTTTTACAGACTTGTAAAAAATATTTCCCAACTGGTTTAAGATTAAACATAGTATAAAATGAAGCTATTTCAAAAACTTTCATATATGACATCCCTAACATTTTAGCAACTCTTTCTATCTCGGGAACTGGAAGCCACCCTCCAGCTTTCTTTTGTACTAAATGTAGTAGGGGTAAAACTGCACTTGCCTTACGTTCAGGTGGATATTTGTTAATTATCATATCAATTTCTTGATCATCTATATTAACCAGCGAACATTTGTTATCACTTTTATTTTTAATTGATTGTTTTGTCATCTATCTATTTCACCAAAGACAATATCCAAAGATCCTATAATCGCCACTGAGTCAGCTAACATATGTCCCCTAGACATATGATCTAGTGCAGAAAGAAAGTAAAATCCAGGAGCACGTATTTTACATCTATATGGCTTATTAGTTCCATCAGATTCCAAAATCACACCAAACTCTCCTTTCGGCGCCTCTACACAAGTATAAGTTCGCCCTTTCAAAGGTCTAAATCCTTCTGTATAAAGTTTGAAGTGATGAATGAGAGCCTCCATTGAACCTTTCATCTCTGATCTTTTTGGTGGCGATACTTTTTTATCATCAGTCATAAAAGGGCCATTAGGTATTTTTTCTAGAACTTGATCTATTATTCTCAATGATTGTCTCATTTCCTCAACTCTTACTAGATATCTTGCATAACAATCACCAGTTTTACCAACAGGTATATCAAAATCAATTTCTTCGTATACTTCGTATGGCTGAGACTTTCTTAGATCCCATTTAACGCCAGAAGCCCTCAAGCATGGGCCAGAAAAACCTAATGAAAGCGCTTCTTCCCTAGAAACTTTTCCAATATCAACAGTTCTTTGTTTAAAAATACGGTTCTCTGTTAAAAGAGTTTCCATATCATCAATAAAAGTTCTAAATTCTTTTGACCAAATTTCTATATCTTCTATTAGTCCATCTGGTAAATCTTGATGAACACCTCCAGGCCTTATATATGCAGCATGAAGTCTGGCTCCGGAGACTCTTTCGTAAAACTCCATGAGTTTTTCTCTTTCCTCAAAACCCCATAGCAAAGGAGTCATTGCCCCTACATCAATAGCAAATGTAGTTATATTAAGAATATGATTAAGTATTCTTCCAATTTCACAAAAAAGAACTCTAATATATTGACCTCTTAATGGCACTTTAATTTTTGCTAATTTTTCAACAGCTAATGAATAAGCATGTTCTTGGTTCATAGGAGAAACATAATCAAGTCTGTCAAAATATGGTAAAGCTTGTATATAAGTTTTGTGCTCAATTAATTTTTCTGTCCCTCTATGAAGTAAGCCTATATGAGGATCTGCCCTTTGAATCACTTCTCCATCCATCTCCATAACTAACCTCAAAACACCATGAGCAGCTGGATGCTGAGGGCCAAAATTCATAGTAATTGGTTTAATTTTATTTTCTGACATTATTTATTATTTTTCATCTAAATTATTTTCAATAGAGCCCCCCCATGGAGAACTAAAATCAAATTGTCTTAAATCTTGAGTAAGTGATACAGGCTTATATAGAACTCTACTTGTTTCATTATCATAATTTACCTCAACATTACCAGTTAATGGAAAATCTTTTCTTAATGGATGCCCTTGAAAACCATAATCAGTTAATAATCTTCTTAAATCAGGATGGTTATCAACAAAAATACCAAACATATCCCAAATTTCTCTTTCAGCCCAAATAGATGATGGGAAAATCTTTGATAAAGAAGGAATTGTTTCATCTTCAGATATTGAACAAAGTAACCTAATTCTATGATTATGTCTTACTGATAAAAACTGATATATTATTAAAAATCTCTTTTTTCTTTGAAGGTAGTCAATGGCTGTTAAATCAGATAATTGCTCAAACAAACAATTTGGATCATCTTTCAAAAACATTACCATTTTAATCAAATTTTCATTTGAAATACTAACTTCTAATTCATCAAAATTAGAGTTTATAGAAATAAAATCTATCTTAGAGAATTCTTTTATATATTCTGGTAGAGACATTATTAAAGTTATATTCTAGAAATTGTTGAAGTTCTTCTAATCTTTTTTTGCAATTGTAACAAACCATAAATCAAAGCTTCTGCTGTTGGAGGACAGCCAGGAACATAGATGTCAACAGGAACGATTCTATCACAACCACGAACAACTGAGTAAGAATAATGGTAATAGCCCCCTCCATTTGCACAAGAACCCATGGATATCACCCATCTAGGTTCTGCCATCTGATCATAAACCCTTCTTAATGCAGGAGCCATTTTGTTAGTCAAAGTGCCAGCAACGATCATAACATCCGATTGCCTTGGACTAGGTCTGAATAACATACCAAATCGATCTAAATCATACCTAGAAGCAGCGCTATGCATCATTTCAATAGAACAGCAAGCCAAACCAAAAGTCATGGGCCATAAAGATCCAGACTTAGCCCAGTTAAATAACTTGTCAGCCTGACCAATTACAAAACCCTTATTAGAAAATTCCTCATTTACTGCAGTTAAAACTTCATCTTGTTCAGAAATTTCATGACTTGACTTCTTAAGCTGTTTTCCTAAATAATCACTTATTCCCATTCTAATGCACCTTTTTTCCATTCATAAATAAAACCAACTGTTAAAACCAATAAAAAAAACATCATTGACCAATAACCAAAAATACCAATATTGCCTAAAGAAACTGCCCACGGAAATAAAAAGGCTATTTCAAGATCAAATATTATAAATAAAATTGCAACAAGATAAAATCTAACATCAAACTTCACGCGAGTATCTTCAAATGCATCAAAACCACATTCAAAAGGAGCATTTTTATCTGGATCTGGGTTTTGGTTCCCAATCAAAACAGCGGAAAATATAAAAGCTACGCAAATGAGAATAGCAAAGATCATGAAAATTAATATCGGAATATATTCTATTAGATTATCGTCCAAAAAGCACCTCAGTTAACTAATTTTACTTTATATATATATACTTTATTTATTTTTTCAAAGAAATAAATTTACCAAGATTTATAATGTTTATTTTTTTACTTTGTTTATATCAAAGACATTTTTTTCAAAAATATAAATACCAAAAAATACAATTATTAGTGAAATTAAGTGGAAAAAATAAAATTTTTCATCAAGAATTATAATCGCTAAAATTGAAGTAAAAATAGGTACTAAATTTGTGTAAAGTCCAGAAATTGAAGGTCCTAAAATTTTAACACCTCTCATGAAGCAAATTTGTGCTAAAAATGAAGGAAAAATTATTATAATTAAAAGTATCAACAAACCTTTTTCTGACGGTAAAATAAGGTTATTTGACAATGTTTCGAAAGCTAATCCTGGTAAAGAACCTAAAAAAGCAATGTATGAAAAAAAAGTCATTAAAAGCAAATCACTTACATTAGGTCTTTTTTTAAGGCCCACAGCATAGACAGCATAAAAAATACAAGCAAACACCATAATTAAATCACCTTTATTAATCTTAAAATTCAACAAGTAATTGATATTTCCATTTGTTATCACTACTAAAACCCCCATAAAAGTAATCATTAAACCTAAAATCTGTAATGAATTAACTTTAGTCTTGAGCCAAATCATTGAAATAATAATTATAAAGGCAGGCATGGTAGATTGAACAATTCCTAGGTTAATAGCAACGGTATGATGGGCTGAGACGTAATAAAGTGAATTAAAGCCAGTGAAACCTAATAAACCCATAACCAAAAACCACAAAGATCTTTTTTTAAACTCTTTAAACGAACTCGAAATTTCATTTCTGCATAATATAGTTAGTATAACTAAAACTCCCAACCACCTGGAAGAAACAATAAGTAAAGGTGACAACTCTCCTACAGCAGATCTGCCTGCTATAGCATTAAATCCCCAAAAAAGTGCTGCTAATGTTAATAAAAAATGTGGATTTGAAAAAATTTTCAAAGATTTAAACTCAGACATATAGAATTAATTAATAAATGTTAAAACTTTTTTTGAAAAAGAAAAACAAAGCCTAGTAAAAATAAACCAAGAATATAAATCAATTCTTTAGGCGGTCTATCAGTTAGGCTTATATCAATTTTTGTAATCTCATCATAAAATTTTAGTCCTCTTTTCTCTGCCTTACCCATAAAAGTTGTATTTTTGATTTCAAAATTTCCTTTAGAGTTTTTCAATACCTCTATTCCTAAAAAGTCATTTAAAGATATTTCTGTATTTTTTGGAATTTTAAATGAAAATAACTTGTATCTCTCTCCATAATCAGTATGTCTGGTAACATGTAATCTCACTTTTCTATCATTTTCATGATGAACTGTTGTAAATGTTTCCTTTTTTACAATTTTGTATTCTGGATAAAAACTATTCATTACTAAATCAGGCCTAAACATACATATTGAAACTCCAAGTAATATTATAATTTCATAAATTCTTAATTTTTTAATTAACCAGCCTTGAGTTGCTGAGGTAAATGAAAAAATCGCTATCAAAGAAACAAAAAAGACTGTAAGGCCATGCCAAAAATTCTTAATTCCTATTAATAATAATTCTGGATTAAAAATAAAAACAATTGGTAAAATTGCAGTTCGTATTTCATAATAAAATGCTTGTATTCCAGTTTTAATTGGATCAGCTCTAGATATTGCAGCAGCAGCATAAGCCGCAAGACCAACTGGTGGGGTTACATCAGCCATTAGACCAAAATAAAAAACATATAAGTGTACTGCAATAAGGGGTAAAATTATTCCTGAGGCGCCTCCAATTTCAACTATGACATTAGCCATTAATGCAGCTACAACAAGATAGTTAGCTGTAGTTGGTAATCCCAGGCCCAAAATTAAACACAAAACCATAACCATAAAAAGAAGAATATATATATTTCCTCCTGAAACGATTTCTACGACTTCTATCATTGCATTACTTAATCCAGTTGATCCTACTGCACCAACAATTATGCCTGCAGTAGCTATAGCTATAGCAACATTTGCCATATTCATAGCACCTTTAATCATACCTTTTACAATATCTTTACAGCCATCAATTAATTGATTCAAAATGTTATTAAATGATAACATTTTTTTAAAATCTAATTTTTGTAAAATCATAATTATCATTAGCGAAAGAATACTATAAAAAACAGCACTTCCTGCAGTCCATTTTTTAAAAATCAATAAGTAAATTAATAATACAATTGGCAAAATATAATGTATCCCTGATAAAAAGGTATTTTTTAAATTTGGAATTTCTTCCCTTTTCATCCCTTTTAAACCAAGCTTGCTAGCTTCTAAATGAGATATCCAAAATAAGGATAAATATACTATTATTGCAGGAATGAAAGCATGAGTTATTACTTCAAAATATGTTATGCCTAACATTTCCGCAATAATAAAAGCTGCAGCCCCCATAATGGGAGGCATAATTTGCCCATTAACTGATGCAGCCACCTCTATTGCACCTGCTTTTGTTGCTGAAAATCCAGTTTTTTTCATAATAGGTATAGTAAAAGTTCCAGTTGTGACAACATTGGCTATAGAAGAACCTGAAACCATTCCAGTTAATCCAGAAGCTAATATAGAAGCTTTTGCAGGGCCACCTTTTAAATGCCCAACTAGCGCAATAGCTAAATTTAAAAAATATCTTCCTCCCCCAGCATAATCAAGCATAGAACCAAACAAAACGAATAAAAAAACAAAGCTAACAGAAACAGAAATTGGGATTCCAAATATAGCCTCAGATCCAAACCAATGATAACCTACAAGCCTGTTAAAAGATAAGCCTTGATGAGAAATAATCTCTGGCATAAACTGCCCAAAAAATGAGTACAAATAAAATATAATCGCTACAACGACTAGAGGAAAACCTATAGCTCTTCTTGTTGCTTCCAGTAGTAAGAAAATGCCTATTAACCCAAGTAACAATTCAATTGGAATTTTAAATGTTTTATCAAATAATTTTAGCTGATAATCTAAAAGTATTCCATTTCTATCAACTAAACCATGGTAATCAAAAACAATATAAAAAGTACTAATAACGCCTAATATAGCTAGTAAAAAAGAAAAATGATTGAACTGTTTATACCTATTTTTTTTAAAAAGTGGATATGACAAAAAAACTAGAAAGAGAGCAAATCCTAAATGGATTGCCCTAGCTGGCAAATCAATAAAAACTCCAAACCCAAGAAAGAAAGGCAAAGGTGATGCATACCATAACTGAAAAAGAGACCATGTAAAAGCTATGCAAGCAACAAATTTCAATTGAAGTCCAGACAAAACTCTTGCTCTGCCCTCTATTTCTCCAATTTGCTTATCAATTTGATTTATATGTTTATTTTTTTTCATTATCATAAAAAAGCCTACTCAAAAAGAGTAGGCTTTTTAATTACTAAATATAAATTTACATCCAACCTTTTTCTTTATAGTACTTCTTTGCACCATCATGTAAAGGAGCAGAAAGCCCATTTTTAATCATGTTTTTTGGATCTAAATTTTTAAAAGCAGGATGAAGCTTTTTAAAGTCATCTAAGTTTTCAAAAACGGCTCTTACAACTTCATATACAGTCGCATTACTAACGTCACTGCTCGAAACAAAAGAAGCCATGACGCCAAAAGTTACAGCATCACTTTTTTGAGACTTGTAAAATGTACCTGCTGGAATATTAGCAAATGCATAAAAAGGATTATCATTAACTAATTTTTTCTCAGCAGAAGAATTAAGGTTTACAAAGTTAGCACCACAAGAATCTATAGCTTGACCTATTGCGCCATTGGGGACTCCAACGGTATAAGCAATAGCATCAACTTTTCCATCACAAAGTGCGCCAACCTGTTCAGATGAAGTCAATTCGGTAGCCTGTTTAAAGTCACTTAATTTCATTCCTCTTGCCTTCATCAATACTTCCATTGTACCCCTCTGTCCAGATCCAGGATTACCAATATTTACTACTTTTCCTTTGAGGTCGTCCCAAGATTTAATTCCTGAGGATTTTCCTGCTATAAGTTGAAATGGTTCAGGATGAACAGAAAAAACAGCTCTAAGATTTTTGTATTGTTTACCTTTCCATTTTGAAGTTCCATTATATGCATGGTATTGCCAGTCTGACTGTGCTACGCCAAACTGCAGTTCACCTGCTTTTATTTGACCTATATTATAGTTTGATCCACCAGTTGAAGGAGCTGCACATCTAATGCCATGCTTTCTTCCTTTTTTTCTTCCTTCAGCGGCTTCTTTATGAACCATTCTACAAACTGAATTTCCAACTACAAAATAGACCCCTGTAGGGCCACCTGTTCCAATAGAAATAAAATCGGCAGCAATAGCTCTTTGTACAAAAGAAAATGAGCTAAAAATTAATCCAAGTGAACCTATTAAAACAAAAAATAATTTTTTCATTTGTTCCCTCCCTATTTTATCGTTTATAATTAAAATTATATTTTTTTTAATCATTTTTTAAATTTTATACTTTTTAATCATTTTTAACAAGTTTAATCATTATGGATAAAAATTTAATCAAAGAACAATTTCGAGATATAGAGCCTTCAAGTACACTTCAAATTAATGAAATTTCACAAAAATTATTAAATGAAGGAAAAGAAATTTATAAATTTGGTTTGGGTCAATCTCCTTTCCCAATACCTAGAGTATTAGTTGATACCTTAAAAGAAAACGCTTTCCAAAAAGATTACTTAAATGTTTCTGGTTTATTAGAATTAAGAAAAGCAGTTTCTAAGTACCATTCTTTTAAAAGTAGCTACACTTATAAACCTGAAAATGTTTTGATTGGCCCAGGTTCAAAAGAACTTTTATTTCAATGTCAAATGGTAATTGACAGCTCATTAATACTCCCTTCGCCCAGTTGGGTTTCTTATGAACCTCAAGCAAAATTTTTAAAAAAAGAGGTATTCTGGCTAAAAACTTCAAAAAAAAGCAATTGGCATCTAACAGCAAATAAATTGAATAATCATTGTCTAATAAATAATAAACAAAATAAAATGCTAATTTTAAATTCACCAAATAACCCAACTGGAACAAATAATGAAGAACTTGAAAAAATTGCTGAAGTTTGTAAAAAACATAATGTAATTGTAATTTCAGACGAAATATATTCAGAGTTAGACTTCAAAGGAAATTATAATTCCATAACACACTTTTACCCAGAAGGTACAATTATAACTTCTGGACTAAGCAAATGGTGTGGCGCTGGAGGGTGGAGATTAGGAACTTTGATATTTCCAGAAAAATTATCTTTATTATGTTTAAGAATAAGGTCTCTAGCCAGTGAGACATTTACTTCTGTAAGTGCACCAATTCAATATGCCGCTATCAAAGCTTACTCTGAAAGCCATCATGATTACCTTATGAATTCAAGAAAAATATTAAACCTTTTAGCAAAATTTGTTTATAGAGAATTAAAATTAGTCGGAATTGACAGCTTAGAACCTCAAGGTGGTTTTTATATGCTTTGTGATTTTAAAAATATAAATTTAAAAAATAATATAAAGAATTCTGCAAGTGCTCTATGCAAGAAAATACTTTTAGAAACTGGTTTTGCAATGTTGCCAGGAAGCAATTTTGGTATTTGTGATAAAGAATTGATCACCAGAATTGCTTTTGTAGACTTTAATGGGGAAAAGGCATTAGAGCACATGTCAAAAAATAAAATTATAGAAAACAAAAATATGAAAGAGTTTTTTCCAAAAATAGTTAATGGAATTAATGCATTAAAAAAATGGATTAAACAAAATAGCTTCTAAAAAAATTTAATGATAATTTTTTAATAAATCTATAAAATTTTGATGTTCACTGCCGAAGTTTTTCCTTTGTCAGTGGCGGTATCATATGAAACTGATTGTCCCTCATTTAAGGCTTTTAGACCAGATTTCTCTAAACTACTGATATGAACAAAAATATCTTTTGATCCATCTTCAGGTGTTATAAAACCAAATCTTTTGTTAATATTAAACCATTTTACCGTTCCATTCATTTCGTTTTCTCCTTAAGACTGAATTTATGAACCTGTAAAATTCAAAATCGAAATAGTTAACATATTTCTATGAAATTAAATGATGCAGATATTTGTTTAAATAACAGAATAAAAAAAATTTACAATAAAATTAATTTATTTTTTTATTTAAATTCCTCGGAAGTAAACTCATGTAGAACTATTCCTCTACTACCAATAATTTTATTTGCAAATGTTTTGACTTTTGGGGCATGATATTTGTCCAATAAGGTTTGGCATTCAACGAATGCTTTTTCGTCACTATACTCAAACAATATACCAACTCTTGCAACACCTTCTTTATTCCAAATCCTAGTTAAAACTCTTCTTAACATTCCAGCTTTAGAGAACTCTTTAATCACCTGTGGTGTAAATATCTCTTCTTGTTTAGACACATATAATTCAAGTTCATTTTCAGAAATGAATTCCCTTGTTGTATAATTGATAAGTTTTGAAATTGTCATTAATTTTTAAATTACCTTTCTTTAATTGTTTACATAATAAATTATAAAAATTTATAGTATATATATAACTAATTATTAAAATTTAAAACATGATTTGTTATTAATAATTTTAAGGAGTATTAATTGAAAATTGCCTGCCTACAAACCCATCCTAAACCTACAATTGAAACTGCACTTGAAGAAGCTCTAGATTTAGCAAACAAAGCAGTAAAAAATAAAGCAGAGTTTATATTTTTACCCGAATATTGTGGGGGTATAGTTTCAAATGGTTCTTTGTATTACCCACCCTCAGATAATGAACGAAATCATATTTTTTTAAACGAGTTTAAAAAGTATTGTAAACATAATAAAATATTTTTATTAATAGGTTCTATAGCTATTAAATCAAAATCAAATAAAATTTTAAATAGGGGATACATTATTGACTCTAATGGCAAAATAATTAGTAAATATGATAAAATTCATATGTTTGATATATTTTTAGATAATGAAACTCACAAAGAAAGTGATACTGTTAAAAATGGAAATAAAGCTGTATTAGTAAAAACAAAATATGCTGTGATTGGACATACAATTTGTTATGACATTCGATTTCCTCAATTATATAGAAAATTATCGCAAGCAGGTGCAGAAATGTTAGTTGTACCTGCAGCTTTTACAAAAGTAACTGGAAAAGAGCACTGGCACGTTTTAAATAGAGCTAGAGCGATAGAAAATATATCTTTTGTTGTTTCACCATGTTCTATTGGTCAAATTAAAGGTGGCGGTCAATGTTACGGTCATAGTTTAATTATAAATCCATGGGGTAAAATATTAAAAGATGGTGGAAATAAAAGAGGAATTATTACTGCAGAAATTGATATTAGATTAACTAAAACTTTAAGAAAGAAATTACCAAGCTTAAAACATGATAAAAACATTCAATTAAAAATTTATAAATGAATATAAACTTTTTTACTCAGATTTAAATGAAAAATAATAAAACTATAATTGATATTGGTTTCATTGGATTAGGTTCAATGGGATACAATTTAGCATTAAACCTAATTTCGAAAGATTTTATAATTCATGGCTATGATCCAAACTTTAATAAAAAGAAAGTAGATAATTTACTTATCTATTCTTCAATTAAAAACTTATGTAGCTCAATTAAATCATTACCTAAAATAATTATGTTATCATTGCCCTCTACTGAGATTGATAGAACTATTTTAGAATTAATAAAAAGGATGAAAAAGAATGATATTGTTGTTGATTTAGGTAACTCTTTTTACTTAGATTCTATCAATAGGTACAACTTATTAAAGAAGAGTAATTTAAATTTTTTAGCTGTAGGAGTTTCAGGAGGTCCCTTAGGTGCAAAAAATGGACCTTCAATAATGGCAGGAGGATCCAATAAAGCTTGGAAAAAAATAAAAAATGTTTTTGAAACTATGGCTGCTAAAGATAAAACCCAAACCTCTTGTGTTTATTTTGGGGGACCTGGTAATGGACATTTCATTAAGATGATTCATAATGGTATTGAATATGCTTTCATGCAAGCATTAGCCGAAATTAGTCTTATTTTACAAAAAACTTTTTGTCTAAATTATTTTCAACAAAAACAAATATTTCAAAGCCTCTTGAAGACTGACGTTTCTTGCTATCTAATACAAGTTACGTCTGAAATAATATGTGCAAAATCAAATAATAGGATATTTATTGATATAATAGACAATCAGATTGGTCAAAATGGAACTGGAAACTGGACAATTAAAACAGCTTTAGACCTAGGTGTAAGTGTTCCAACTATATACTCTGCATTGTCAACTAGAATGCTCTCAAAAAATTTTCAAAAAAATTCAAAAATCATTAATGAAATCAAAAAACAAAAAAATATCAGGATAAATCAACGAACCATTACTGATATTATCATGTTTGTGTTTTCATGTGCTATGTATCAAGGTATTTCAGTTATAGATGCTTTTAATAAAAATCATACATTAAATATAGATATTGATGATGTGTTTAAAGCTTGGTTTAATGGAAGTATTTTACAAGGTAGATTTTTGAGAGTTTTTTTTAAAAATTTTAATAAACATAAAATTTGTGAAAAAGAATCCTTATATAAATTTATTAATAGTCAAATAATATCTAATTTAGATGATGCTAGAAAACTTATTGGAATATCAAACAGCTTGTCAATCCCTATTCCTGTAATCTCATCTTCTTTTAACTACTATGATACGTTATTTACTAATCATAAAATTGGCGAAATAACTCAACTTCAAAGAAGCTTTTTTGGTCAACATCCTCTTAAAAGTAAAAATAACTTAATTCTTGAACCATTTTGGACAAAAAATGAATAAAAAATGTATAATTATTATGGGAGTTGCAGGAGCAGGTAAAAGCACTATAGGAAAAATACTATCAGATAGAAAAGATTATAAATTTTTAGAAGGTGATGACTTTCATAGTAAAAAAAATAAAGAAAAAATGAAAGCTGGGATACCTTTAAATGATGAAGATAGATATTCGTGGTTAAAATTAATTAAAAATGAAATTTCTTCTAAAATTGTCAATTGTAATGTTATAGTTTCATGCTCAGCATTAAAACAAAAATATAGACAAATTTTAAGTGATAATAATACTTTTTTTGTTTACTTAAAAATTGAAAAAACCCTTGCTTCCTTGCGTCTAAAAGCTAGAAAAAATCATTTTATGCCTGATAGTTTAGTAGAAAGTCAATTTAAAGATCTTGAAGAACCTAATAACGCTCTAACAATATCTGGAAAGATCGACATTGAAAAAATAGTAAAAAAAGTAGAAGTAGAGTTTGACATTTAATCTTTTAATCCATTTGGATGTTTTATATTTTTAAATGCCAATCTTGTTTTTGAAAAGTTATTTTTATCAACTTTAATAACTTTTAATGATGCCAAAATATAATGAAATAAAACATCAAAACTGATTTCTTTCCATACGTACTTTTTTATATAATTTAGTTGCCTTGAAGCCGCTCTTTTGAGTGATTTTTTTCCATATAAATTTGATAGCTTTTCGTTTAATAAAAAAAATTCTTCTAAAGCATAATTTAAATCATGCAAAATTTGAGTTTCATTTTGAGAGATTCTATTTTTATCTTCAAAAGGATTAAAAAAAATTAAGTTTTTAGACTCTATAAATGGTCCTCTAGAACTCATCATCAATTCAACAAAATAATCTGGACAAAAGATTTTCTTGTTACATCCCCCAAAGGAATCAATTGTTTCTTTTTTAAATAACGTGCATGAAAGATTCATATTTGAAACATGAAGGGACCTTTCTAAAAAACTTTTATAATAAACATAATTATTATTTTCATTCTGATAAAGAGATAATTTATTATTTTTAAAAAACTCTTTAAGAGAATTATCTAATTTTTTAAATGTCTTAATATTCCTTGAAAAGGATAATATAGGCAAATCACTTCTTTTTAAAAAAGGATTAATTAAGTTTGAAGTTGCATTTGGAACAAGTATATCATCTCCATCTACAAATTTAATAAATTTACCTCTAGAATATTTTAGTCCCAAATTACATGCATATGGTGGACCTTTATTAGTTTGATTAAATAAAAATATTTTTTCATCTTTTTTAGAAAATTTTTTTACTATCTCTAAACTTTTATCTGTTGATCCATCATTAACTAAAATTATCTCAAATTTATGATTATGTGTTTGAGATAATACTGCTTCTAATACATGCTTGATATACTTTTCTTTATTATAGATAGTAATTATGTATGAAATTAATGGTTGATTTTTACTCTTAATCATTTAATTCTCATGAATGTAATTATTTAATTAATATATTGTATTATAACTTTTGTAAATTAACTGGTTGATATTTGTCTATTTTTTCTGTTTCAAAAAAGAGAGTCTTAGTAACTGGTGGCGCAGGTTTTCTTGGGTTTCATCTCTGCAAAAAACTTCTTGAAAAAGGTTACGAAGTTTTGGCAATCGATAATTTTTTTAGTGGACACAGAAATAATATAATTGAATTACAAAAATTTCCTTCTTTTGAGTTCGTTAGAATGGATGTTAAGTTAAAGATGAATTTTAAAGTAGATATCATTTTTAATTTAGCCTGTCCAGCAAGTCCAGTCCATTATCAAAAAGATCCTGTAGAAACACTTACCACTTGCATTCAAGGAGCAATTAATGTTCTTGATTTAGCAAATGAAAACAATGCTACAATTTTTCAAGCCTCTACATCAGAGGTTTATGGTGATCCAAAAGTACATCCACAAAATGAAAATTATTGGGGGAACGTAAATCCTATTGGTCATAGAGCATGTTATGATGAAGGAAAACGTTGTGCAGAGACATTGTTTTTTGATTATCAAAGACAATATAAAACCAAAATAAAAGTTGCTAGAATTTTCAATACTTATGGCCCAAGAATGTCTATTGATGATGGTAGAGTAATTTCTAATTTTATTTCTCAAGCTTTAAAAGGTAACCAGATTACAATCTATGGTAACGGAGAACAAACAAGAAGTTTTTGTTATGTTGATGACTTAGTAGATGGAATAATTGACTTAACTCTTTCAAAATCAAAGGTAGCAGGCCCTATTAATTTAGGTAACCCTGTTGAAATGAAAATAATTGAAATTGCAAAAAAAATAATAGCACTTACACATTCTAATTCTAATCTAACATTTCATTCATTACCAATGGACGATCCAGTTCAGAGAAATCCAGATATCACGTTAGCTAAGCAAGAATTATCTTGGGTTCCTAAAACCTCTCTTAATTCAGGACTTTTAAAAACAATAGATTTTTTTAAAAGTATAATTGATAATTAAATGTCTTATAAAAATGAATAAAAAAAAGAATGTTTTAATTATTGGAGGTTCAAGCTCACTTGGAAAGTCATTAATAGATACTTTTTTAAAAAGAAAATATCAGATTTGTTCTACTTATAATAATAACCGAAGTGATTTAAATAAAAGTATAACAAATGTTCATTTAAACCTTAAATCTATGGAAAGTATCAATTTATTTTTTGAGTTTTTAAATCAAAAAACATCATTTGACATTGTTATATTTCTTCCTGCTTTACTTTATGGAAAAAAATTAGATGATTATTCATTACTAGAAATTAATGAATGTATGGACATAAATTTTAATTTACATGCTTTTATTTTAGGAAAAATTTTAAATAAATTATCTAATAAATGTTGTGTTCTATTTGTCTCTTCTATTTCAGGAGAAAAAGGAAGTTTTGATCCTATTTATGCTGCTAGCAAAGGGGCTCAAATTGCTTTTGTCAAGTCTTTATCAAACTGGCTTTCTCCAAAGATAAGAATTAATGTAATATCACCAAGTTTAATTAAAGATAGTAAGATGTATTTTCAAATGGACGAGAAAAGACAAAATTACCATAAATTTATTAATCCAATGAAAAAACTCTTAACCAAAGAAGATTTATCAGAAATCATTTTTGATATTTCGTTGAAACATTGGAGCCATATGAACGGACAAGTTATTTCTATTAATGGAGGTCAATATTCTTAAAAATAGAGCAAATGTTGCTATCATTGGTTGTGGAATATTTGGTGCATTATCAGCAATAGAATTAGCAAAAAAAGGAAACACAGTTACTATCTTTGAAAGCCTTGATGAAATCTTATATGGGGCGTCACTTAATAACCAAAATAGACTTCATTTAGGCTTTCATTATCCAAGAAGTGATGAAACTGCTCAACAATGTTTAAAGTCTTTCCAAAAATTTAAATCTGAATTTAAGTCATGCATAAATGATAATTTTCAAAATGCATATTTTATTGCCAAAAAAGGTAGCCTTACATCTGCAGAAAAATATTTAAATTTTTGTGATAGAAATAAATTAGATTATAAATTAATTGACATTAGAAAGTTTGTTCCAATCATTAAAAATGTTTCTCTTGGAATACTTACAAAAGAAGTTGTCTATGATTGTAATATTTTAAGAACTTTAATTCTTAAAAAACTAGAAGACAATAAAATAAAAGT
>MDSV01070627.1_pt1 | contig 32996 bp, 35 predicted proteins | sample 810851 | NCBI WGS metagenome assembly MDSV01 (sample SAMN05326640, study PRJNA326480) | marine metagenome | isolation source: seawater | place: Atlantic Ocean: North East | collected 2012 | reverse complement strand
ACCCATTAATTGGAAACCAATTATAGCTAAGAACAAACCAATTCCAGCACCAATTCCTAGTTTTAAACTTTTTGGAATTGAATTAATTAGCCAAGCTCTAATTGGAGTAAGTGAAATGATTAAGAACACTACACCTGCAACAAGTACAGCTCCAAGAGCTTCAGCCGGTGAATATTGCATACCCAGACAAACCCCATAAGCTATGAAGGCATTAATCCCCATTCCTGGAGCTAAACCAACCGGCCAAGTTCTTGCATAAAAAGCAGCTATAAAACATGCCAATGCCGCAGCAAGGGCTGTTGCTGTGAAAACACCACCAAAATCAAATCCACCATCCGCAAGAATGACTGGATTTAAAAACATAATGTATGCCATTGTCAAAAATGTTGAAACACCGGCTATTACTTCTGTTTTAAAATCAGTTTTATGTTTTCTATAGTTAAAATATTTATCCATCATATATATTTTCTCCTAAAGTTAACGTTTAAGTAATAACCTTAATAAATCTTTCCATGGAAGTCACAACAAAATTAGCAAATGAAATGTGAATAATATTAATAAGATACAACTAGAGAGTTTATATTAGTTATCAAATAATATGTTATTCTAAGTTAAGTTGTAACTATGAAAATAATTTATACCTTTTTAATGGTTTTAATATTGAGTGGATGCAAAACTATTGAAAATAAATCGCAAAAAGCAATAAAAGAAGAAAATAAAAAATTGAGTATATTTCTTCAAAAACCAGAGTCAGAGCTAAAAATTGTTTTGGGTCAACCTGACAAAATTATTCAAGATGAAGCAGGTTCTCAATTTTTCATATATATAAAAAAAAAGTATAATATTACTTGTGAAAGAAAATTTGAAATTGATAACAGTAATACTGTTATAGGATTTACAAGCAAAGGGTGTTTTTGATTACTCGCGGAGATTTCTCTCCGCAAGCAAGGGTTTCTATTTTAGCTAATTGGAATTAGCTTTTTCTTCTTTTGTTCGGGTAGAATTTTTTCACAAGTTATTGTTAATAGGCCATCTTTAAGTTCAGCTCCATTAACTTTAACATCATCAGCAATAGTAAAAGATCTTGAAAATGACCTTTGTGATATGCCTCTGTGAATTATTTCACTACCGTCTTTTTCAACTGTTTTATCAGTTTTTTTTGTTTTAACCGTTAAAAGTTTATCTTCATACTCTATTTCAACATCATTTTTATTAAAACCAGCTACAGCTAATTCAATAGCATACTTATCTTTACCAGCTTTTCTAATGTTATATGGGGGGTAATTAGTTTGAACCATTCCACCATTACCGAGTATAGACTCGAACTGATCAAACATATCATCAAAGCCAATACTAAAAGGCTTTAAAGAGTTAAAGATCGATAAATCCTTACTTGTCATATTTTCCTCCTTTGTTTAGCAAGGTTAATTTAGTAAGCCCCAATAGGCGACTCACGTATATTTATTTAGGTTTAATTTTTAATATTTCAAGACCAATTCAATCTTTTATTTTAGAGTTTTTTAATATGAAACTATACTCTTCAGCTAATTCCTTAATAGCATTATCGCGACCTGAAGATCCTCCGTGGCCAGCAGCCTCTAATTTACATTTCAAAATTTGAATATTGGTATCAGTTTTTAAATCTCTTAATTTTGCAATATATTTAGTTGGTTCAGAGTATAAAACTCTATTATCAAAAATTGATGAGGTTATAAACATTGGAGGATAGTTAGTTTTACGTAAATTATTATAAGGTGCATAAGATTTTATATACTTGAAATATTTTTTATATTTTTTGGGGTTACCAAAAACTTCATATTCTCCAGGCGTTAAAGGTAATTTATCATTTAATGCAGTGGTTAAGCAGTCAACGTAAGGAACTAAAAGCAAGGCTGCAAAAAATAAATTTGGTTTCATATTTATAACTGCTCCACCAGTGGTTCCACCGGCACTACCTCCGTAAAAGGCTACCCCTCCTTTGTAAGTATATTTTTTTTTTATTAGATGGTTTGCGCAAGCAATATAGTCCTTAAAAGTATTTTTTTTGTTAAGTAATTTTCCCATTTGATAGAACTTTTCTCCAAGTTCACCTCCTCCTCGGACATGTGCAATTCCAAATATAATTCCTCTATCAATAAGGCAAAATTTAGAAGGACTAAAAGATACGGGTACACTATGTTTGTAACAACCATAAGCGTACAAAAGTAATTTTGATTTACCGTTAAGTTCTATATCTTTTCTTCTTACAAGTGTTATAGGAATTTTTTTACCATCATGACTTGTGGCTTTTAGTCTTTCAACTATGTAGTCATTAGGGTTATGTCCTGAAGGAACTTTTACTTCTTTAACCAATTTTTTTTCTTTTGTTTTAATGTCATATTCATAAATTTTTCCAGGAGTAGATAAACTATCCCAGGAAATCCTAACTTTTGCCGTATTTGTATCTTTTTGCATTAATGATATTCCGGGCGACCCAACGGCTTCTTTTGATATCATTAACTCTTCTTCTTGATTTGTTTCAATATTACGTATTAATATTTTAGGGATTGCATCTGACTTTTCTGATCTTAAAATATATTTGTCTAAAAATTCAAAACCACCGATAATAGTTTCCTTTTTTGCCGGTATAAATTTATGTAATTTTTTAATATCATTATGCTTGCAACGTAAGATTTGATAATCAGGAGCGTCTTTATTTGTATGAATATACCAGTAGTTTTTCCAGCTATCTAAAGAATATCTTATTCCTTTTCTACGAGATTTAAATAATTTAGGCTTAATTTTTTTATCCTTTGATGAAAAAAAATATTCTTCGGTTGTATTAGAGTCTGATGTACTGATAATAAAAAATTTTTCATCTGCACTTAATGATATCCCAACAGAAAAGGAATCATTTTTTTCTTCGAATATTAATTGATCTTTTTTCGATGAGGTTCCTAAGATGTGTTTATAAATTTTTTTACTTCTATGGTATTTATCTAACGGAAAGTAGAAAAAACTCTTAGAATCTATGTTCCATACAATATTACCAGATGTATTTTTAATTTCTTTTTCAATGATTTTATTTGTTGAAAGATTTTTTATAAATATATCGTAATATTCTGATCCTTTTAGATCAACCGTATATGCCATTAATCTTTCGTTACGAGAGACAGATAATGTGCCTAATCCAAAATATTGAGAACCACTTAATTTTTTTTCTTTATCACCGTCAAAATAAATTTCTATTTTAGGCGATCCGATCTTCTGTCTTAAATATTTACTATAATTTCCCTCCTTTACAGTTTTTACCCAATAGAAATATTTTAAATCTTTAAATTTTAAACTTTCGTCTTCCAATTTAATTTTTGATTTTATTTCAGCAAATAACTTTTTTTGTAAATCTTTGGTATCATCAAAATATTCCTCAGTTAGTTTGTTATTTTCTTCTAAATATTCTTTTACTTCAGGTAAAAGTTTTTTAGGATCTTTTAATACATCAAGAATATTATCTGGTTGATCTACATAAGCATAATCGTCTACTAATTTGTAGCCATGATACTTTTTAACTGTTCTTTCTTTTCTGAGTTTTGGTATATTCATTTGAGAAAGCATTAATATATGAACTTAATCTTTTTGGGTATAATTATTTTTATTATTTTAGCTCTAGCCTTAACATGGTTTGCAAAAGCTAATACTCAAAAAATTTCAAAAAATATAAGGTTTTTAATAGTTATAATCTCAGTACTTGCTGGTTTTATTCTAGTTTTAGCAGGAAGAGTTTTATTGGCAGCACCATTACTTTTAATTCTTCTGCCATTAATAAAACTTCAATCAGGAATGTCACTTTTTAAAGCACTTATGATATTTCGTTTATTAAATCGTTTAAGGCAGCAAGGAAGATTTTCGTATACGTCAGGCACTAATTATTCTGCTGGGACTAATAGTATAGATTTGCAAGAAGCTTATGCTATTTTAAATTGTAAAAAGGGGGACACAAAAGAAAAAATTTTAAAAAATTATAAAAAATTGCAAATGAAACTTCATCCAGATTTAAATAAAGATATCGATAGTACTAAAATTTCTCAAATGTTAACTGAAGCAAAAGATTTAATAATAAAAACAGATTTTACCTAATCATCTCTAGAGATTTTGTTAAAACTTCTTCAAAAGAGATTTTATCTTTTCCTCTCATATTGTGAGTACAAATCTTTTCTCCTTTAGGTACAATAATTTTTATATTACTACGCCATTTTCCGTAAGCTTCGCTCGGGCTATCGCAAAATAAAAATAATGATTTTAAATTTAGAGAAGCAGATATATGTCCCCAGCCGGTATCATTTCCTATATAGTTATCACATGAACTAATAATAGGAATTGTTTGATCTATACGCATCTCAGCGAAAGAAATACATTTTTCTCCAATTGATGATTTCATTACTTCATCAACCAAGACCTTGTCCTTTGGTCCAGCTGCAATAAAAAATCTACTTGGAAATTTATTATTTATACTTTCAAATAGTTTTATATAATTTTTCACATCCCAGCGTTTTGTAGGTCCTGATGCTGAAATTCCACAAACTATATTTTTTGTTTTATTTGTAATATTAAATTCTTTTTTTGCTTCATTTATTTCATTATCATCCCAATATATTTTTGATTGATGATCTATTTTAGTTTGTAGTGTTTTCTCAGTAAATTCTTTTGCAGTTTTAAAGAAGTTTTTCCCTTTCTTAGAAAAGAGCTTATATTGAAAATTCTCCTTAATCCCAGATAGTTTTGAAATTAAATTTAATCTCAAGCTGTCGCTATAAATATAAGATTGGTTAAAATTTTTATTTTTAATTTTTTTAACGATTTTAATTAATCCCACTTTATCAAGATCTATCACATCGGCTACATGAGGATCATATTTAAGTATTTCCGATGCTCGAGTATTTTTTTGGGCCAACAAAACCACCTTTTCATTTTTTGATTTGCTAATTGCGTGAATATTAGCTGTTAAAATTACTAAATCTCCAATACCCATTGATTTTATTATAACTAATGCAGTTTGATTCATTTTTTCAATTTTATATAATTTATATTTAATAATTAAGTTAAGAGGTTAAAATATGGCAGTCAAACAGGGAATTTACGCAGCTTCAGTATCTTGTTTTAATAAAGACTTGTCTCTGGATATTGATTCTACTATAGCTCACGCAAATAAACTCATTTTAAACGGATGCCACGGGGCAGTTATTTTTGGTAGTACCGGCGCAGGACAGCTTATTTCAAAATATGAGAAAGAAAAATTAATAGAGAAATTAAGTGGTAGTGAATTTAATAGCAAATTTTTAATCGGGACATCTGATAATTCTTTCAATGAAACAATTCAATTAATTAAACACTGTATAAAAAATGGGATTAATCAATTTCTTATGATGCCTCCAGCTTATTATAAATATGGAGATGAGGAGGCCTTTTCTTTTTTTGAAAATATAATTCAGCGTGCTCCAGAGATTCAAATAGTTCTATATAATTTTGAAAAACTATGTGGTTATAAATTTAGTCATCAAATAGTTGAAAAATTAGTAAAAAATTTCCCAAACCAGATAATTGGGGTAAAGGATAGTACTTATAATTTATATGAAACACTTAAAATACCAAATTTTTTAGTTTTTCCAGGTTCAGAAAAAAAACTATTAAAAGGACTGGAGCTTGGTAACAGTGGTATTATTAGTGCAACAGTTAATCTTACGGCACAATTGGCTAGAAAAGTTTATGATGATTTTCATGCTAAAAAAAAACAAACAGTCAACGAGCGTTTATGCAGTATTCGTTCAGTTTTTGATAAAAATAATCTTATTTCAGGAATTCATAGTTTTATGTCAGTAGAAAATGAAAAATATAGATTTGTTTTACCTCCATTAGCTTTATTAAATAAGGATAAGGAAAAAAAAATGATGGAAGAGTTAAAAGATTTAGACTTTTATCCAGAAAAAGATATTGCGGCATAGATGATGTTAGTAGCAAGATTATTTTCAAAAATATATAAAAAGGGAGGCGTCGTTTTAATTGATCCCAAAGGGCAAAAATTTATTTGTGGAAATCCTAATCTTAATAAACCACTAACAATAAAAATTTTAAATAAAAAACTAAGTTGGAAATTACTTATAAATCCCGACCTCTCTTTTCCAGAAGCTTATATGAATGATGAAATAAAAATAGAAAATGGATCATTATTAGATTTTTTGAATTTAACCTTTGAAAATTTAGGAAGAGGTGAAATAAATAAATCAGGATATTTAATTAAGAAAATTTTACATATTTGGCGATATTTTACAAATTACAATTTACCATTAAAATCAAAAAAAAATGTTGAGCATCATTATGATTTAGGAGAAGATTTATATGATTTGTTTTTAGATAAAAAACATCGTCAATATTCATGTGCTTACTGGAAAAAATTAAATGATACACTTGAAGATGCTCAGCAGAATAAAATTAACCATATAATAAAAAAATTAGATTTAAAACCTGGTCATAGAGTTTTAGATATTGGTAGCGGCTGGGGAAGCATGTGCTTTGAAATTGCAAAGCAGTCAGAATGTGAGGTTACTGGAATTACCTTAAGTAAAAATCAGTATGAATATTGTATTGCAAAAGCCAAAGAGCTCAAAATAAATAACCAATGCCATTTTGAACTTTTAGATTATAGACAATTAAAAGGAAAATTTCATAGAGTTGTTTCGGTAGGTATGTTGGAACATGTAGGGAGAAAATTTCATAAAACTTTCTTTAGAAAAATCAATAATCTCATGACTGATGATGGGTTAAGTTTAATTCATACTATAGGATCTACTGAACCCAAAGGTCCGCCGCAACCTTTTATACAAAAATATATCTTTCCAGGCGGCCTAGTGCCTAGCGGAAGCGATCTTATTGATGCGGTTGAGAAAACAGGTTTAGTTTTATCAGATATGGAAAGCTTAATTCATCACTACGATAAAACCTTAGAAGCTTGGTTAGATAGATTTTTAAAAAATAGAGAAAAAGCTAGAAAAATGTATTCCGAACATTTTTGTAAAATGTGGGAATTTTATCTAGCTAGTTGTGCAGCAGCTTTTAAATATCGTGATCTTTTAGTTTACCAACTACAGATTGTAAAAAAATATTCTGCTATACCGAGCAATCGTAGAGACTATATATATAGCTAATATTTGTTATATTTAATCTAAATAATATTTAATGAAGAAAAAAAATAGAAAAAAGACAATCAAAAAGAAAAAAAAAATTCTTTCTAATAAAGCTAGAAAAAATAAAAAAATCAGGAAAAGAAAATCATTTAAAAATAAAAAAAAATCAAAAATTAAAAAATTTAAAAAAAGATCAAAAAATAGACCAATAGATAGGTTACGTAAAATCAAAATACCTAAGCTTAAATTAAAAAAAATTAGAATACCTAAATTTAAGTTTAAAAAAAAAAAAATACTTAAAATTAAAAAACAAGCTAAAGAAATCACAAAAATTAGTTTTCAAAATTTAGTAAATTTTGTTTTAACGCCATTTTTTAAAGCCTATGATAGCTATTACGAAAATAAAAAAATTAGAAAATTAGAAAAAATTAACTTTGAAACAAAAGAAAAAGAAAGAATTAAGAAAGAAGAAGAAAAATCTATCTTAGAAGCAAAACAACTCGAGCTTAAACATGAAGAGAAGTTAGCAAGGGAACGTGCTTTAGATTTAAAGAAATTTATTAAACAGGATCAAGCTATTTTAAGACGTGAGCAAGCCGAGAAAAGACGTCGCTTTTTAGAAGAAATAAAATTAGATAAAAAAATTAAATCCTTCAGAAAAAGAGAATTAGAAGAAATTAAAAATTTAGAGAAGCTAGCTTTAAAAGAGCAACGCGAAGATTACCGATCTGTTGAAGAGAGATTGGAAAAAATAAAAGAAAAATATAGATTAATTAGAGAGCAAAAAATTAGAGAAAGGGTAGAATCTTTAGGTGTCATAATTTCCGATTCAGATACTAAAGATGATATTCTACAAAAGGAAAGAGAATATGAAGAACATAGGCAAACCATAGAGCTAGTTTTAGAATCTTTTTATCGTTCAGCAAACTCATTGGTTTTTCAACTAAATAAAAGATATATACCAAAACACAAAAGTATTCTTAGGGTTATAGATAGAAGATACGAATCAAACGAGTGTTTTATTAGATACGATGATAGCCCAGATGAAGACTGGTTGATTTTAATTTATTTAGAGGACTCCGATGCAAAAAAAGGAAAAATAGTTGTGGAAAATAAAATAAATTCAGAAAAGCATGAAACTAAAAGTTTTGAAACAAAAGAAATTTTTACTTACTCAGATTATTTGGTTGATGCAATGACTGCACATATTGACCGTGAAAGACAAAAAAAATCTGATGCAGCATAACACTAATTTATTTGTTTACTTTAACCCTCGCAAAGAATATCTAGTATGAGTATGCAAGAATCAGTTATATATATAATTTTAGTTCTTTTATTTGTTGTTATATATCTTTTACTTAGTCAAAAAAAAAATAAAAGTGAAGAAAAAAACAATGAAGAATTGGGAAGACTTAAAGATTCTTTAACTAATTCTATAAATACAATGTCCACATCTTTTAACTCTTTATCAAAAGATGTTACACGAGATATGACCCAAGCACTAACCAAAGTTGATGAGAAGGTAGGTGCATTCAATCAGCAAGTTGAAGCGATTAATAAAAGTCAAGATAGTTTTAGTAGAATTTTGGCTGGCGTTAAACAATATGGTGGACTTGCAGAATTTTCATTAGCAGCCTTATTAAAAGATTTACTACCTGCAACTCAGTATATTGCAAATGTTAAGATGAAACCAGACGAAACCAGGGATGTAGTTGAATTTGCCGTAAAGTTAGAAGATGTTTTGTGCCCTATTGATAGTCATTGGCCAATCGAAAAATATAAAGCTATTGATGAGGCTTACCAATTAAAAGATAAAGATGAGTTAGTTATAGCTAGAAATGACTTGGCTTCAGCTTTTAGAGTTAAGGCAAAAAAGGTAGCTGAAAAGTATATTATGCCTCCCAAAACAACAGACTTTGCAATTATTTACGCTCCTACCGAGGGCCTCTATGCGGAGCTTTCAAGTTACAGAGATCCAAAAACTAAAGAATTGTTAATGGAAGAATTAAGAGCAAAATACAAAATTACCGTCGCTGGACCAAATACTTTATGTGCAATTTTGCAAGCTTTTCATATGGGATTTCATACCCTCAAAGTCCAGAAGCACGCAACACAAATTCACGACGATCTTAAGAATATCACAAATAGGTTTACCAAGCATTTTGATGGAATTTTAGTATTAAGAAAAAAATTAGAAGAAACTATGAAAGTTACTGATGATTTTGGGCGTGATGCAAGATCTATTATGAGAACACTAGAAAATATAAAAGATCCTGAGCAGGTTGAGAAAGCAATTAAAGAAGACGTTGACAAAATTAAAGTATTGAATAAGTAATAATCCTTAATGACAAATTTAGTATTTTATGATTTTGAAACATGTTCATCTAACGTTTCTTATGGTCAAATTATTCAGGCAGCAGCTGTATTAGTTAACGATAACTTTCAAGAACTAGATCGTTATGAAGGGAGATGCAGATTAAGTCCAGGCATTATTCCAGAAGCCATGGCGCTTATTGTCAATAAATCAAGTCCAGATGTATTAAAAAAATCTAATTTATCACACTATCAAATGATTAGACAAATGATGGATAAATTTAATCAGTGGAAAAATTCAATTTTTATTGGGTATAACTCTATAAATTTTGATGAAGAATTTTTAAGAAGAACATTATTTAAAAATTTAGATTACCCATATCTTACTGTTACAAATGGAAATGAAAGAGGAGATTTATTTAGTTTAGCAAGAGCTGCCCATCTTTATTATCCAAATAGTTTAAAAACTCCTATTAGCGATAAAAATAATCCAGTTTTCAAATTAGATAAATTGGCCCCAATGAATGGTATAAAGCATGAAGATGCTCACTCTGCAATATCAGACGTTTTAGCAACAGTTGCAATTGCTAAGCTGTTAAGTAAAACAGCACCTAATGTTTGGAAGGCAAGTTTAATGACAACCAATAAGGATAAAGCTTTAGAATTAATTAAAAATGAACTAACATTTTGTACGGACTTTTTTTATTATGGCAAGTGCTTTCCTTATGTCTTAACTTTTATATGTGAGCACCCCCAATGGGGATACCCAATGTGCTTTGATTTAAAATCAGATCCCAATTATTATTTTAATCTTTCAATTAATGAATTAAAAAAAGAATTCAAAAAAACCCCTAAAGTAATTAGAACGATTAAGCATAAAAAACATCCTATAATTATGAATTCAAGCTATGGCATTAACTTTGATGGTTATAAGCAACTTGGTCTAGCTAAAATAAAACAGAGAGCTAAATTAATTAGAGATAATAAAGATTTTATTAACAAAGTTAGCTCCTTTTTAGATGATGAAGCTAGAGAAAAGCAAGATTTTGATTCCCAAGAAGAGATTTTTGCAGAAGAAAGCATTTACAAAAAGTTTACTACAAAAGAAGATAATTCAATCATGCCAAGTTTTCACAAAGCAAAATGGAATGAAAAATTTTTGGTATTGCAAAAATTTAAAGATGAAAGATTAAGATACTTTGGAAAAAAAATTCTTTATGAAGAAAGTCCTGAGTCATTACCAAAAGAAGAATATGATTTTATTCATAAAGAAGTTGCTAAAAGAGTTCTTAGTACAAATAAAGAAAAGTGGAATACAATTCCAAGAACTTATTCAGAAATAGATACACTTAGAAATAAGTTTAAAGACGACAATGAAAAATTAGAAATACTCAATGAAATTAATTCATATATACAGGACCTTGAAAAGATGTATCAAAAGGCTAGTTGACTTTGAAGAAAAAATTATTAAATTACGAATAACTTATGGCAACCAAAAAAATTACTGATGAAAATTTTGCAACAGAGGTATTAAAAGCAACAAAGCCCACCGTAGTTGATTTTTGGGCTGAATGGTGTGGACCATGTAAACAAATTGGTCCTATCCTAGAAGAAATTTCTAATGAAATGAGCGATAAGGTCTCCGTAGCTAAGCACAACATTGATGAGGAACCAAATATGCCAACAAAGTATGGTATTAGAGGTATACCAACAATGCTTCTTTTTAAAGATGGGGAACTTAAAGCTACAAAGGTCGGAGCTACAACCAAATCAAATATTGTTTCTTGGATTAACGAAAATATTTAATTTAAATTTAATATTTCGCCAGCAAAATATAAACTTCCTGTACAAAGAATAATTGCATCATCATTTTTTTTAGCAATATTTTTTAAGGCAGATTTAATAGAATTTTCTGTTTTTGCATTTATACCACAAGATAGAGCAATTCTTGATAATTTTGATTTTTCAATAAAATTTTCTTGATTAGGTATATCTACTGCAACTATTGAATGAACTTTTTCTTTAAATATTTCAATAAATTTTTTATGATCTTTATTCAACATCATACCAATCAACATAACTATTTTTTTTTTAGAATTTAAAGACTTTAAATACCTCACAATTACTGAAGCTGCTAATGGGTTATGAGCTCCGTCGATTAAAATTTGATTATTTTTTGAAACGTAGTTTCTAAGCTTTCCCCGAGTAATTATTTGCAGTCTACCTTCACTTTTAATATTGGTAATTGCTTGCTTAATATTTACATTTGATATTTCAAACTGCTTAAGTGTTCTTGCAACTGAGATTGCAGTAGATACATTGCTAATCTGGAAATCACCTAATAAATTAGGTTTTGGTAAAATAATATTACCAAGGTAGTCACTATATGTGAAACCATTAATATTTTTCTTGTAGTTATAATCTTCTTTAAAAAATATCTTTTTAGATGTGTTATTAAAAATATTTTTTTTAATTTTTTTTAAAACTTCTTTTTTTTGTTCTGATATAAAAATTTTTGATCCGTTTAATAAAGCTGAGCATTTTTCGTAAATTATTTCATCTATAGTACCCTTTTTAAGAAAATCTCTATGGTCAATACCTATGGGCATTATTATAGAGGCTATATTTTTTTTTAAAACATTACTAGCATCTAATCTAAAAAAAAGACCAGATTCTAAAATATTAATATCACTTTTATTTCTCGATGCTGCGAGAAAAAAACTGGCACAAATAAATTCATGAAATGTAATCCTTTTGCCATTATTAACTTTTTCTACTTCGTTTAATAAATTATACAGTTTATTATCAGAAATATATTTTCCTTTAAGATAGAATCTTTCATTAAATTTTTTAAGCGAAGGGCTGATATTTAAATTTACAGTATATCCTGCTGTTTCAAATATTTCTCTTAAAGTTGTGCATACACTATGTTTACCATTAGTACCAACAACCTGTATCGGGTTTGCAATTTTTTCTTCTGGGTTACCAAGATCCTTTAATAGTCTTTTAATTCTATTAAGCGATAAGTCTATACTTTTAGGATGCAGTCGAAGCAGTCTTTTTAAAATCTTCTGGATTTTCATGACCATCTTCTACATTTTGTGTTTTTAATTCGTTTCTTTTTAAAATTATATTTCCTAATTTAGAAACAGTGTCTTTTAATTCTTTTCTACTTTCAAGAGTAATATCTGCTAGACCTGATTTCATTACTCCAGTAGCGGTACCGAAGTCATCAGGAATTTGATCTGTGCCTTTTAAAATATTTGCTGTAACTCTTTTTCCTGAAAATAATAAGTTTTCAACACATTTTGATTCTACAATAATAAAGTCATGCATAAAAAAGCTAGAAGCATATGTCCCACCAGCAACAGCTCTTGCAGCAATTGCGAAAGTTGGGATGCCTGCACTTTTAAGCTCATTCAAAGCAATTACACTTTTAGTCATTCCCGATAATCCTGTAACACCTGTATGTACATCGATCCCAGAACTTTGATATACCACAATCCATATATCTACTTTTTTTTCAATTGCGTATCTTGAAGCTTTTAAAAAGTGTTCTGCTTCCATTGGTCCAAATCTTCCACCACCAAACTTAAAATTAAAACAAACGACAACTGCACTTAATCCTAAAATATTTCCTGCCCCACATAATAAAGCTGATTTTTGTCCGGTAATTTCTCTGTATTTTTTGATTTTATCTATATATTTATAACCTTTACGAGCACCATTTTTAACTACAAAACCTAAAGGATCAGGATTAATATTTTCTGGCGCATCTATAGTTTTATAATTTGTATCAAAAAAAGAAATCAAGCGTAATTTGGGAGGAAGATCAAAATGAAAAGAACATTCACATATATAAGAATTTTTAAATAAATCTGGTTTATAGGTAATTTTTTTACATTGCGGACAGTTTTTCCAGTCCGTTGACTCTTGTTCAGTATTTTGCTTTTTAAATATTTGTTTTACTTTAATACCAATTTTTTTCCAGCGAGTAATCCAATTCATAATAATTTTCTCTTTAGCTTTTTTACCATATTACTTACATTTATAACAGGATTTTGTCTATTTTTTATTGATTTTGAAATTTCTTTACAGATTTCTGAACCTACAACACACCCATCTGATGATTTGAAGGAAGAAATATTTTTACTTGTAATTCCAAAACCAATTACAAGATTTTTCTTTCTTTTTTTAATTATTTTTTTAATTTTTGCATAGTTTTTCAATATTTTTTTTGGGGAAACATTAAGTTTGCCCCCTGTCGTTGATAGCATGCTTATGTAATATATCATTTCATGAGAGTTATTTATAATTTTTTTCATCCTTACTTTTGATGTAGTCGGCGATAAAAGTTGCACAAAACTTATGGAATTTTTTTTACATTTTTTTGCAAAAGCTAAATTATCTGGCCAAGGCAAATCAACTACAATTAAACCATTCACACCAACTTTCTTACACTTTTTTAAAAAATAATTTTGCCCATATTGGTAAATCATATTATAGTAACCCATTAAAATTAATGGTTTTGTATTTTTATTTTTTTTGAATTTTTCTATAATTTCAAAAATATTTTTCATTTTAATTCCATTTTTTATTGCACGATATGAAGCTGTTTGAATTTGGCCCCCATCAGCAATTGGTGTATTATGAGGAAAACCTAATTCACATATGTCAGCGTATTTTGAAATAGAGTTTAATATTTCTAGTGATTTTTTTTTAGTATTATCTCCAGCAACAGTATAGGTCAATAACGCTGGTCTATTTTCTTTCTTCGATTTATCAAAAGCTAAACTGATTGGTGATATAGTCATATTTTATTTACCTAATCTTTGTCTTAAAATATCTCTATCTTTTTGAGCATCTCCACATGAGTTTACAATTAAAATTGTGTCACTACTTAATTTTGGAGCAATTTTTATTGCTTCTGCAAACGCATGACTGGGTTCTAAACTTGGATTTAAGTTTTCATATTTAGTAACTAACTGATACGCACTTAAAGCCTCCTCATCACTGGCCGCAGTATATCTTGCTCTTTTTGTATCTTTTAGAAAACAATGCAGTGGAGAAACTCCAGGATAATCCAAGCCAGCACTAATTGACTCTGTTTCTTCTATTTGGCCTTCAGTATTCTGATTCACATATTGTGCAGCACCATGCAAAATTCCAATTTTTGAACCGTAAGTCAAAGGGGCCGCATGCCTTACGCTATTCTTAGGTCCACCAGCTTCGATACCAATAAATTCAATTTGTTTTTTATTATAATCCATAAACTCGTTCCAAAAACCAAAGCTTGAGGAACCTCCACCAACACAATTAAGTAATTTTATTTTTCTAGGAATTTTTCCAAACTCTTTTTTAATTTGTAAATTAAGTTCTCGTGAAATTTGTGATGTGCTCCATCCACATATTTTAACAAAAATATTTGGTCCTACAGTAGACCCTACACACATATGAGTCGTATCACAATTCGAAACCCAGTAACGCATACATTCGCTGACGGCATCCACAAGTGTTTGGCTTCCAGTATAAACAGGAACTATATCCGCACCATTTTTTTTCATTGCATCGCAATTAGGTTTTTGTCTTTTAATATCTTTTGCTCCCATAAATATCTTGCATTTTAAACCAAATTTTTTCGCTGCCATACTCAACATTTTTCCAGCATACCCAGCGCCAGTATCTCCAACTATATATTTTTTTCCTGCTCTTTTAGCTATAAGACTGTGGACTGTTGCATTATAAATTTTATGCGCACCCCCGTTAGCTTCAGAAACTACTTTAGTCCATATCTGAGCACCACCTAAATGTGCTGTTAGATTTTCAAGTTTTATAAATGGAGTAGGCGAACCAACCCAATTTTTAAAATAAAAATCTCTTTCTTGGATAAATTTTTTATCTTTTCTTAATTTTCCAAATAAGATAGTTAGGTCTTCTACGGGTTTTTTTAAAGTTTCAGGTATAAAATTTCCACCAAATCTCCCCCAAAATCCATTTTTATCATGTTGATCAATTAAAGGTATTTTTTTTTTTATTTTTTTCATTAAACTATTTTTTAATAGAGTTAGACACTTTATCAATATTTTCTATTATATTTCCTTTAATCAAACTTCTTCCCATAATTATTTTGTCAGCACCATTATTTAAGCTTTGTTCTGGTGTACAAACTCTTTTTTGGTCGTCTTTATCATCTTTAGTCATTCGTATACCTGGAGTGAAAATTAAAAGATCTTGCCCTATTATTTGTCTTACAGTTTTAGCTTCATTTCCAGAACACACAATACCAACTTGAGTATCTCTCGCAAGCTCAGCTAATTTTTCAATTTGTTCAATAACAGTATTTTCATTACCCATATCTTTTAAATCATCATCACTTAAAGATGTTAAAATAGTTACCATTAAAATTTTGGGCTTAGATTTAATTTCATTTGAAGCTCTTTTAGCACTCTCAATCAGTTTTTTCCCCCCTTGACCGTGTATAGTCAGGTAATCAAATTTGATATCATCTAAAGCTTTAATTGCCTTATATACAGTTTCTGGGATATCTTTTAGTTTAAGGTCCAACATTAAGTTGGTTACACCTATTTCATTAAATTTTTTAATTCCTTCTTTTCCGTGTGCATTAAAAAACTCTAAACCCAGTTTAATTGTAAAAATTTTATGTTTAATTTTTTTTGTAATACTAATTGCTTCATCAAGGTTTGTTGTGTCTAAAGCAAGAATTATTTTGTTCACTGGTTTAAATTATGTATTAATGAATATCAGATATTTTATTATCAGTAAAATTTTTGTTCAGTCTTTCAAAGAGAGTTTTGCTCATTTTCCATTTAATAGCCTTTTTTTCTGGGACCTGAATTAATTCTGAATTCTTAGGGTTCCTTCCAATTCTAGCTTTCTTTTTTATAACTTTATAAGTACCAAAACCTCTAATCTCTATGCTATTCCCTTCACAAAGAGAGTTTGAAATTTCAATAAACATAATTTTTAAGAATTTTTCCATATCTTTACGAAGAAGATTAGGATGAAGGTTGCATAATTTTTGCAACAATTCAGATCTGACCATAATTTTTTTATACTTTTGCTATTTCTTTTTTTTTGTTTTTAAACTTTTGAAGTTAAAAATATCACCAAGCACTCCACCAGAATCTTTCGAACCATATTTTTTAACAGCTTCTTTGGTCTGTTTTTCTTCCAAAGCTTTAATTGAGAGAGAAACTTTCCTTTTTTCCTTATCTAGCTCTGTAATTATGGTGTCCAATTTATCACCCTTAACAAATCTTGCGGGTCTTTGGTTTTCAGGTTCTTTAGCAAGTTGATTTTTTTTAATTAATATTGATAAGTTTTTCTTTCCGATGCTAACATAAACTCCACTTTGTGTTGCGCTTTGTACTGTTACAGTGACTATGTCTGAAACTTTTTTATCAACAAAAGATTCAAATGGATCACCCTCAAGCTGTTTTATACCTAATCTTATTTTTTCATTTTCTTGGTTTATCTCTAATATTTTAAAACTAACAACTTGGTTTTTTTTATATTTTTCTAATTCAGACTCTTTTTCTGACCAGCTTAGATCTTTATAATGTATTAAGCCATCAAACTCTGTATTTTTTATTGAAACAAACAATCCATAATCAGTTATATTTTTTACAGTACCTTCATGCTTATCTCCTACCTTATGATCTTTTATAAACTTCGTCCAAGGGTTATCTATGGTATTTTTATAACTCAATGAAAGTCTTCTTTTTTCTACATTTTTTTCTAAAAGTTCTACCTCAACTTTCTGTGAAGTAGATAATATTTTTCCAGGATGAATATTTTTTTTAGTCCAAGATAACTCTGACTGGTGAATTAAACCTTCCAATCCATCTTCAAGTTTGGCAAAACATCCATAATCCTGAACTTTGGTTATAATCGCAGGATATTTTTTACCTATTTCATATTTGTTTATTATTTTTGTATACGGATCTTCGGTTAAATGTTTTATACTTACACTAATTTTAAGTTTAACTGGTTCAATTTTAGTAATTTTTACTTTTACCGATTGTCCAAGCGATAATAATTCTGAGGGTTTATTAATTCTGCTCCATGATATATCTGTAATATGCAATAAAGCATCCACTCCATTTAAATCTAAGAAGCAACCCCAATCAGTTAAATTTTTTACTATACCAGTTACTACATCTCCTTCTTTTAACTTCTCTATAATTTTATTTTTATCTTTATTTCTAATTTTTTCAATTACCGCTCTTCTTGATAAAACTATATTTCCTCTTTTTTTATCTAGTTTAACACATTCAAAAGTTTGCGGAACTTTCATTAGGTGATCAGTATTTTTTAGTGGTCTCAGATCTAGTTGAGATGCTGGTAAAAAACATAGACAAGAATCTACATTTACAACAAAACCACCTTTACACTTAGAAATAATACTTCCTTTTACTTCTTCCTTGTTTTCAAAAGCTTTTTCCATTTTTTTCCAAGATTTTGCTCTTCGAGCTTTTTCATGGCTTATGACAATTTCTCCATTTCTATTTTCTATTCTTTCTAGAAGGACATCAATTTTTGAACCTATTTCAATTTTATCTATTTCTTTAGTTAATTTAAATTCTTCAAGCGGTATTGCTCCAGAACTTTTTAATCCTAAATCAATGAAAACAAATTTTTTTCCAATTTCTTCTATAATACCAGTTGTAATTTCGCCTTCTTGAAACTTTCTATTTCCAAGATCTTCAGACAAAAGTTTTTCAAACTCTTGGTGTGATTTACTTTTATTTTCTTTTATAACTTCTTCCATATTTTAATAATAATTTTTTTTCTACTATATTCGAAATTTTGTATAGTGTTTGTTTTTTACTTAATTTCGAGGTGTCAATTACTATCGAATCTTTCGTTGCACGTAAAGGACTGTGTTTACGATTGATATCTAAGTAATCTCTTGTTTTTAAAGCCTTTTTTACTTCATTTAAACTTATTTTTGAGTTATTTTTTCTGTATTCAAGCCATCTTCTTTTAGCTCTAACATTTAGACTACATTTAAAAAAAAATTTGATATCAGCATTTGGACATACTACGCTACCGATATCTCTACCTTCTATACAAACATGATTTTGCTTTGAAAAGTTTTTTTGAAACTTTATTAATAACATTCTTACTTTTTTAGATTTTGCTATTTTAGATGTAAAATTATCAACACTAGGACTGAATAGTTTTTTATTTTTTAATTTACTTAAAGTAATATTCTTTGAAATTTTTTTTAAATAAATATCATTATTTACAATTTTTTTCTTACTTAATAATCTATAGGCAATATATCTATAAAGTTTTCCAGAGGAAAGAAAATGCAAATTATATTTTTTACTTACTAGCTCCGCAGCTGTCGTTTTTCCTGATGCAGCACCGCCGTCGCAGGCTATTAATATTTTAATTTTCTTATTTAGTTTCAATCTTGCCTCCTAAAGATTTAATTAATTTAACAAAGCCAGGAAAAGAAGTATCTACAGTTTCAAAATTTTCAACTTTAGTTTTTATCCCTGTTATCAAAGAAAAAATAACTGAAGCCATACAGATCCTATGATCATTTTTTGTTTTTACCAAAATTGATCTATTTTTTAATTCTAATTCATTCCTTCCAAATATCTCCATGCTATCCTTAGTACTTTTAAATTTTATACCAGCTTGAACTAAAATATTGCCAATTTCTTTAATTCTATTACTTTCTTTTTTTGTAACTTCATTGATATTATAAAATTTCGAAGTACCCTTTGTTAAAGCTGAAATTACAAATAGTATTGGCAGTTCATCTATAAGAGATGGAATAATTTCCTTAGAACATTTAATAGGTTTTAAAGAACTGCTTTTAGCAACTATACTTCCAATAAGTTCCCCATTGCTTGGTGAATATCTTAAATTTTTTATTTTAATATCAGCTTTCGCTTTTTCTTTTAAAACTTTATAAAAACCTATTCTATTTTTATTACATAAACAATTATGAATTACCAATTTAGAGTTAGGAGTTAGTAGTGTAAGTGCTATTAAGAATGCCGCTGAGCTAGGATCAGAACTAACTTCATAATTAAAAGAATTTAGATTTTTTTTTCCATTTAGTGATATTAAATTTCCTTTTTTTAATTTTTTAATTTTTATACTAGATGACATTTTTTTAAAAAGGATTTCGGTATGATTTCTACTTATTTTTTTCTCTACAATATTTGATATACCAGGTGTATTTAAAAAAGCTGCTAGCAAGGATGATTTGACTTGGGCAGAGCCTAAATTTTCAACATGTGTTTGGGCCAAAGGCAGAGAAGTCCCTTCGATTGTGATAGGCAATGTTCTTTTGCCTTTCGGATAAAAAAAAGCACCAATTTTTTCTAGAGGATTGAAAACTCGAGACATATCTCTTTTGTTCATTGATTTATCCCCATAAAGGTAAAATCTACCTGGATGAGTTGCAAGTAATCCAGTTAATAATCTAGCAGTTGTCCCGCTGTTACCAATATAAATTTTGGTTTTTTTTTTGACTTCAAACGAGCCCAAGCCGTTACCAAAAACTTTATATATATTTTTATTTTTAACTATTTTAACTTTCAAAGTTTGTAGAGCATTAATAGACATTTTTACATCATCAGATTCTAATAAATTTTTAATATTAGATACCCCAATACATTGACTGGCAAAGAGTATTGCTCTTATTGAGCAAGATTTATCTCCAGGTATTTTTATAGTTTTATTAAATTTTTTAATTTTATTATTAATTAGTACAGAGATTTTTTTATTCATTAAAAATTAAAAGTCTTGACCAAAATATAGACGGCGCGCCTCTGGGTGATTAACAAGTTCTCTAGGCGAATCATTTGCAACTATTACTCCATTCGCAAGAACAACCGCACGGTCAACAATTTTTAGCAATTGGCTTGCATTATGATCGCTTATTATACAGCTTACTGGATCAGGTCTAGATTGTAATTTAAACAATAAACTTTTTATATCCTGTATGCTAAGTAAATCTACACCCGCCATTGGTTCATCTAATAAAAGTACCCTAGGGTTTGTAACTAAACATCTACAAATTTCAAGTCTTCTTCTCTCTCCACCACTGAGTGCTGTAGCACGAACATCACGTAAATGTGTTATAGAAAATTCCGCCATAAGTTTCTCTGCCAAATCAATTTTTTGTGATTTGGAAAGATCTTTTCTAGAAATTTCTGAAACGCCAAAAATATTATCAAATACAGTCATTGAACCTCGAAAGATAGATGATTGTTGAGGTAAAAATCCTATTCCCATCTGTGCACGAGAATGTATTGGTAAAGATGTAATTTTTTTTGAACCTAAAAAAACATCTCCGTAATCACTTTTTTGCAAGCCTAATACAATAGACATAAAAGTCGATTTTCCAGCCCCATTAGACCCTAAAAATCCTAGCATTTCCCCTCTTCTTAATTCTAAATCTACTTTTCTAAGAACTGTTTTATTGCCGTAACTTTTACTTATACTTTTAGCTGATAGTACAGGACGATCTTTTTTCCATTTAATTATTCTAAAGCGTTTAGTTTTACTCATTTAATTATTTTTACCTTAACATCATTCTCATCAAACATTGAAACTCTGAAGTACTTTGTTTGAAAGTCATAATCAACTTTATCTGCAAAAAGAGAGCCTTCAGGATAAATTACCTCAACATCGTTGTAAACCTCTGCCGTGCTTTTAGTTGCTAGCAGGTCAAGATTTTTAGCATAAATTTTTACAGCTCCATCTGAAGCCTTTACATTCTTTTCAAAAAAAACATCATAGTTTTCTTTATTATATCTTCCTTCGTCTGATTGTATATTTACTGTTCTTCCATCTTTTAGGTATAAAACTACAAGCATATTTGTCATATAAACAATGTCAGCTTCATCTTTTAAAATATACGCTTCATTAGAGTTGATTGTAAAAGGTTTATCAAAATCATACAGGCCTTTGTACTCTACGTTTTGAAAAAAAGTAGCTTCATTATTTTCACTTTTTTCCAAATTACTTTCTAATAAATTGTTCTCTTCAACTAAATTATCAGTTTCATCAATTTTTTTAATATTTGGGTATATTAAGTAGGTGCCGATTATTAAAAGAAAACCAGTTATAACGAGTACTATTTGAATTTTTTTTTCTTTTCGAGTCATTTTATGCCCCGACTTAAGCAGTGATGTAAGTGAATTACACCAATAACTTTTTTGATTTTTTTATTAATATTTTTTCTGTTGTGCACTAAAAGTGATGTTATTTTCAATGAATTCATTTTTTCAATAGCTGATAGTGCAGTAGCAGATTCTGAAATCCAATTTGGATTTTTATTAGTAATTGTATTTATTTTTTTATTAAATAAATTATTGGAGTTTCTTCTCAAGTCTCCATCGGTTAGTATACTAATTTTCCCATTTCTTTCTTTACAGCAAACTACCCCCAGTTTTTTTTTTGACATTTCACTAATAGCTTTTTTCATAGAAGTTCCAGCACTTACAATTGGAACCCCATCATTTTTTGCCATAATTTCTTTAACTAATATAAGAGCAGATCCTAATTGACCATGCGGGTGCAATTTAACAAATTGCCTATTTGAAAAATTTTTTCTTTTGCTTAAAGAAATCGCAAGCGCATCTCCAAAACTTAAAAAATTTATTTGACTTGTAGTAGGAGCCAAACTTGCCCCTGCTTCGTGAACACGTGGAAGCAAAATAGGTATTGTAGAGAATCGTAAAAGCATAGATGAAGCTTTACAACTTACACCAACCACTGGGATATTATTTCTATTACTAAAACGAAGAATAGAATTTAGTTCTGAAGTTTCTCCTGAAACGCTAAATATTAATAAAACATCAAGTCCTTTTTGTATTGATCCCATTGAACCATGATTTAATGAAGAAGAGTCAAATGCAACTGAAGGAGTTCCTAAACTGGATAAAGTAGAAGATATTTTATTACCAATAATAAAACTTTTTCCCGTTCCAATTACGACAACCTTACCCTTTGCTTTGCCCATTAAATTTATTGCTTTAGAAAATTGTGAAGAACGATTGAAACCTTTTAATAATTTTTTTAAACCTTCAATTTCTGCTTGGATTGTTTTCTTTGCTATTTTTATATCTTTATTCATTTTTTAATGTGCAAAAATATCATCAGAAAAACCGTTTTGATCTAATTTTATTCTTGTTTTTAGAAATTCTATACAGTTTTCATAAAGCTCTATTCTATTTTCTCTTATTAACATTTTATTTAATTCATTCTTTATCTTATGAAGGTACACAACATCGTTGCTACAATATTGTAGCTGCCCATCTGATAACTTTTCTAAATCTTTATTCCAATCACTAGAGCCCAATCTTTTATCTAATTTTTTTCCACAAAATTCTAAAACTAAATCTTTTAAACCATGATTTTGTGTATAAGTTCTACATAATTTGCTTGCTATTTTAGTGTCAAAAATATTTCTTACATCGCATTTTAAAAAATATTCTAGACCAGACACATCATATCTTAAATAGTGGCCAATTTTTGTAATTTTATTATTTTCTAAAATTTTTACAATATTAGGAGCCTTATAATTTTTACGATTGGGTTGACAAATATAAGCATCATTATTTCCTGTACTTATTTGAATTAGGCTTAACTTGTCCCGCTTAGTAATATCTAGTCCAGTTCCCTCAGTGTCTATTGCAAGGTTAGGGTGCTTTTCTAATTCCTTTAAAGCCTCAGTCGATATATCATCTTGAAACTTATAAATTTTAGTCATAGTTAAAAATATATATAATGTTAATGTAATCAAAATGCAAAATAATCAGAAAATAATTGCTGTTTTTGGGGCAGGCGGGTTCATTGGCAAACATTTGATGCGCCAACTGACAAAGCTAGGGTATAGAGTTAAGGTGGCAACTAGAAATCCTTATTTAAAAGGTTATTTAAAGTTATTAGGTAGTCCAGGGCAGATTGAACTTTTTAAAACAAATATATTTAATGAAGAAGATGTTAAAAAAGTTTTATCAAACTGTGATTTAGCTATCAATCTTGTTGGAATCTTAAACGAAACAAGAAAACAAAAATTTAATCAAATTCATTCAGAATTTCCTTTTTTACTAAGCTCTTTATGCCAAGAGTTTGGCATGAATAGTTTAGTCCATATCAGCGCTCTTGGTGTTAAGGAACAGCATAAATCAAAATATATGCAATCTAAACTTCAGGGGGAAAAAAACATTAAAGAAAATTTTAAATCATCAGTAATTTTAAGACCTTCTGTTATTTTTGGTCCAGAAGATAAATTTTTTAATACTTTTGCAGCACTTGCTCAATTTTCTCCAATCCTTCCATTAGTTGGGGGAGGAAAAACAAAATTTGCACCAATTTATGTTAGTGATGTTGCCAAAGCCATTGTTAAAGTTTTAGAAATTAATAACTCAAAACCAAAAATATATGAACTTGGAGGACCCAAAAATTATTCTTTTAAGGAGCTCATGGAAATTTTGCTGATAGAAATAAAGAAAAAAAGGTTGCTAATTAATGTGCCGTTTAGCATGGCAAAGTTTAATTCTTACTTTTTACAAATTATGCCGAATCCACTTTTAACGCCGGACCAAGTCGAATTATTAAAATATAATAATATTGTTACTGGAGAATACCCTACTTTAAAAGATCTTAATATTAGCTGCTCAACTATTCAAAATATATTACCTAAATATATTTATAGATTTAGAACAGGAGGACAGTTCGGTTAAAATATTTATGCAGATTTGATTTTTTTCTCTATAAATTGAGGAATATCATCCTCAGTAATTTGATCTTCTTCTTTTGCATTTTTAGGTTGAAAAGCATACAAAACATGAAGTTTACAATAAGAAAATTTTTCCAAAGATTTTCTTCCACAAAAAAAACTTGCTGGTTCCATTTTTTCTCCTAGTGGCCATTTACATAACTCTTCAGTCAAATTTTCTAATTTAGTAGGATTTTCAGGCTCAAAATTTTTATCTAATAATAGAGCTGTAAATCTTGCTTTACGACTTAGTTTTTGATTTTTTGTGTCAGGAGTATTATTTTTTTCTGCATTCGTTTTTTGAACTGATCTTTTCGATACTGTTCGTGCAGGTAAATTTAAACGATGCGCCTTACCGATTACTGCATTACGTGTAGTGTTACCAAGCATATTCGCTATCTGGCTACCAGAATGACCTTTACTCCAAAGATCTTTTAGTTTTTTTTCTTTTTCTTCTGTCCAACTCATAATTAATTATTTATTAAACCTACTATATATTGTATTTTCAATATAAAAATCTACCCTATGTGGATATCTTATTAACATAATGAAATGTATTTCGTGTTCTTTATTAAGTTTACTTTTAATATATAAAGCTCTTCATGGTTGAAATTGAAAGTAATTACAAAATTTCTAATAAAAAGTTTGGTTATGTTAATTGGATTGGTTTTTGGACTTTATATAAAAAAGAAGTATTAAGATTTTTAATTGTTGCAATACAAACGGTTATATCCCCGATTGTAACATCATTATTATTTTTGCTTGTTCTTTCATTAGCAATTGGAAATGATAGAGGCGAGGTGTTAGGAGTGCCTTTTATAACTTTTTTAGCACCAGGTCTTATTGCAATGCAAGTTATTCAGCAAGGATTTTCCCACTCATCCTCCTCTATAATGATAGGTAAAATTCAAGGAAATATTTTAGATATTTTATACGCTCCGTTATCAGCATCGGAAATTACACTGGCAACAAATTTGGCTGCTTGCACTAGAAGTATTCTAATTGCCTTATTTTCTATTTTTGTATTTAGCTTTTTAGTTGATTTACAGATTTATAACTTTTTTTACATTTTTATCTATACTTTATTAGGTTCATTTATCCTAAGCTCTATAGGAATAATCATTGGTCTTTGGGCAGATAAATTTGATCATATGGCATCAGCTACTAATTTTATTATAGTGCCACTTTCTTTTTTATCAGGCACTTTTTATTCAGTAAAAAAATTACCTGAAGCATTAAAGGAAATAAGTGAATTAAATCCATTTTTCTACATAATTGATGGTTTTAGATATGGTTTTTTAGGAACTTCAGATGGATCTATAAAGTTTGGACTTTTTTATCTCATAATACTTAGCTTCCTTTCATGGTTTGCTTCATATATTTTGTTTAAAAAAGGTTATAAAATAAAATCTTAATTTTTTTATGAGTTCAATTCTTGGAACATACGCAAGGAAACCTATTTCTTTTAAAGAAGGAAAAGGTAGCTACTTATTCACAGATAATGGAGACAAGTATCTTGATTTTGTTCAAGGTATAGCAACCAATATTCTAGGTCATTGTCACGATCATTTAGTTAAAACTATAAACGAACAGTCAAAAAAATTATGGCATGTATCTAATGCATTTGTAATTCCTGATCAAGAAAGATTAGCCAAAAGATTAACCGATAATTCATTTGCTGATTTTGTTTGTTTTCAAAATTCTGGAACAGAAGCAACAGAAGCAAGCATAAAAATCGCCAGAAAATATTTCCACAAGATTGGAAAAAAAGAAAAAAATCGTATTATTACATTTAAAGGAGCTTTTCACGGACGAACTTTAGCAGCATTATTTGCAGCTAATAATCCAAAACATACCGATGGCTTTGGACCTAAAATTGAAGGATTTGATCAGGTACCTTTTGCCGACCATGAAGCTATAAAAAAAGTTATAAACAAAAATACAGCAGCAATTATGGTTGAAACTATTATGGGAGAAGGTGGAATTAAAGTAATTCCAGATTTTTGTCTAAAAGGATTAAGAGAATTATGTGATAAGCATGAAATACTTTTGATTTTAGATGAAGTACAAAGTGCATATAGAACTGGAAACTTTTTTGCTTTTGAACCTTCTGGAATAAAACCAGATATAGTGCCGATAGCCAAAGGAATAGGAGGTGGTTTTCCTCTTGGAGCTTGTTTAGTTACAAAAAAAGTATCTATTGGAATGACAGCTGGGACTCACGGCAGTACTTTCGGCGGCAACCCTTTAGCAATGGCGGTAGGAAATGCGGTGCTTGATATTCTTTTTGAAAAAGATTTTTTAAAGAATGTAAAAAAAAAAGGTAATTACTTTCATAACGAATTAAATAAAGTTAAAATTAAATATCCAAAAGTTTTAGCAGAAATAAGAGGTGTTGGCTTAATGATTGGTTTAAAGACTTTAGTTGATAATAATAAATTTTTGCAAAAGCTCATGGAAAACAAAATGCTAAGTGTTAAGGCTGAAGAAAATGTTATAAGACTTTTCCCTCCCCTTATAGTTAATGATAGTGAGTTAGATGAAGCAATTAATAAAATTAAAAAAGTATGTAAAGAAATGAGTTAGTTATGAAGAATTTTATAAATATATCAGATATAAATAAAAAAGATTTAAGAATGATCATAGATCATGCTTTAAGCCAAAAAAAAAAAGAATCTAAATTTCAAAAATTAAGTTTAAATGAGCATAAACCATTACTAGATAAAACCTTGATAATGATTTTTGAAAAACCATCAACCAGAACAAGATTATCCTTTGAGCTTGCTATGAAGCAGCTTGGAGGCAATCTTTTAGTTTTAAACCCGAAGGATAGTCACTACGGGAGTGGCGATGAGAGTATTTATGATACTGCTAAGGTTTTATCACAATACGGTGATATTGTAATGATGAGAACTTCAGATCATAAACACTTTTTAGAATTTGCGAAGTACCTGGATGTTCCTATTATCAACGGTTTGACGAATTTAAGTCATCCATGCCAAATTATGTCTGACATAATGACATTTGAAGAACTTAAAGGTCCTATTGAAAATAAAAAAATTGTTTGGTTAGGAGACGGAAATAATATTGTTTATTCATTAATAGAAGCCTCGGTTAAATTTAATTTTAAATTAACTATTGCTTGCCCAAAAAAATTAAGACCCAATAAAAAAATTATTGAATGGGCAAATATAAATAAAGGAAAAATTTTTATTACAAATAATCCAAAAGAAGCAGTAATTTCAGCTGATTGTGTTATGACTGATAAATGGATTTCAATGGGAGATAAGACAAATAAGACAAATAAGAAAAAACTATTAAAGCCTTATCAAGTTAATAAAAAAATAATGAAATTAGCTAAAAGCGATGCTATTTTTATGCACTGCCTGCCCGCAAGCAGAGGAGAAGAGGTGACCAATGAAGTTATGGATGGAAAACAATCCGTTGTATGGCTTGAAGCTTTAAATAGAATCTATGTTCAAAAAAGTATTATAGAGTGGTGCCTTAAGTAAATATTTAGTTAATAGGCAAAGGACTGCTTGAATTTTCGTTCATATACAATATTACAGCCGCTCTTTCTTTTATATTCTTTAAGCCGGCAAAAGACATTTTAGTTCCTTTTATCCAATCTTTTGGTTTTAATAAAAATCCGTTCATTTCCTCAAATGACCATGGCTTTCCATAAGCTGCCATTGCTTTAGAATATTTATATTCCGAAACACTTCCAGCTTTTCTTCCAATAACGCCCCATAAAGCGGGGCCAATTTTATTTCCACCACCTTGTGATATACTATGACAGGCAGCACATTTTTTAAAAATTTTTGCGCCTTCGGCAGCGTTTGTGGATGCAAATATGGCCATAATATTTTCAGATTCTGATGTTTCAGAACTTATCTCGGAGGAAGTTGTGCTAGCAATAGTTGCTTCATTATCAATTTGGTAAGCAGATTTTTCCGGTTTTTCAACATAATATATAGAATCTGTCACTTTATTAATTCCAAATACAAGGATTATAGCAAGTAAAACTGAAACAATAATTTTATTCATTCTAAAAAGTATATAAATTTACTACAACTTAATTCTAAGTTATACCATTACTTAATAAAAAAAAGTGAACTTAAATTACTTTGTTTTGCGACGGTTAGACGCATAATTTGTTACTTATGAAAGATACTGCAATAATAATACCTTCACGTTTAGGAGCAAAAAGATTTCCAAACAAACCTCTTGCCAAAATTAATAATATACCCATGATTGTCCATGTTCTTAATAGGGCAAAAGAATCTAGTGTTGGGGATGTTTTTGTAGCAACTCCTGACGATGAAATTTTTAAGACTATTAATGAAAATGGCGGTACAGCAATATTAACTAAATATGAACATCAGTCTGGTAGTGACCGTATTTATGAAGTTTACTCAAAAGTATTAAAAAATAAAATTGGTCTTATAATTAATTTACAGGGGGACATGCCAAATATAAAACCTAGCTCAATATCAAAATTAGTAAAATTCATGAATAATAGCAATTGTGATATTGGAACTTTAGCCTCCCAAATAAAAGATAAAAATGATATTACTAACCCAAATATTGTAAAAGTAAAAACAAAACAAAATCTAAAAAAAGATGAATTTTTAGAAGTCGAAGACTTTTTTCGTAAAGGAGATGATTTAAGTATGGAAAAAATATATCATCATATTGGAATTTATGCCTTTACAGTGGAAGCATTATCAAAGTATGTAAAGCTTCCAAGATCTAAGTTAGAATTAGAAAGAAATTTAGAGCAAATGAGAGCCCTAGAAAATAGTTTAATTATTAAAGTTGGTCTTTCCGATTCCGCACCTTTGGGTGTTGATACGAACGAAGATTTATTAAAAGTTAGCAGGGAAATGGCAGTTTAATGAAAGAAAAAACTAAAATAGTATTTCAAGGAGAAAAAGGAGCATATTCACACTTAGCATCTCAAGAAATTTTTCCAGAAGCAGAAGTAATAGGATGCTCTTCTTTTGAGGAGGCATTTCAAGTTACTAAAGATAATTCAAATTTTAGATTAGTTATACCAATAGAAAACTCTTTAGCTGGTAGAGTTGCAGATATACATTACTTGATACCAAAGTATAAGCTCCAAATTCATGGTGAACATTTTCAAAAAGTTAATCATAACTTACTTGGAATTAAAGGTGCTAAACTACAAGATATCAAAACAGTTAGAAGTCATGCCCAAGCAATTGGACAGTGTAGAAAATTAATTTCAGAAAATAATTTAATAGCAATAATTTCTGCTGATACCGCAGGGTCAGCAAAATATATTGCTGAAAAAAAAAATAAGCACGAGTCAGCAATTGCTTCTAAACTTGCGGCAAAAATTTATGATTTAGAAATACTAAAATCTGACGTTGAAGATGAAGCTGGTAACGTCACAAGATTTTTTATTATGGGAAGCGAATCCAAACATCCAGATCTGAAGGATAAAAAATATATTACTAGTTGTATTTTTAAATTAAAAAGTATTCCTGCAGCTTTGTATAAGGCATTAGGTGGTTTCGCAACAAATGGTGTTAATTTATGTAAATTAGAAAGTTTTTCTGTAAAAAATACTTTTGATCAATTTAATTTTTATATTGATATAGAAGGTCATATAGAAGACCCATCTGTTCAAAAAGCGCTTGAAGAACTTGGTTTTCATACAGAAAAATTAGATGTTTTGGGGGTTTATGAAGCTCATAAATTTAGATTTAAAAGCAAATAAACAACCTACACAGATATTGTAGTTCTTATTTTGATACTGATATAATAAAAATGGAGGCTGGCAATGGGTGGAATTTTTTGAACAACTCGGTCAGGACGGAAACGTAGCAGCCGCAACTAAAATTTTCAGGTTGTTGTTCAGTCTCCTAATTTAGTGATATGGAAAATAATATACATAAAGTTTTGGCATTAAAATATAGACCTAAAAATTTCAAAGAATTAATTGGTCAAAGCATAATGGTAGAAACTATAACGAACTCTATTAAATTGAATAAAATTCCAAATGCTTATTTATTAACAGGAATTAGGGGCGTTGGAAAAACAACAACAGCTCGGCTAATAGCAAAAGCGATTAACTGTAGTAAAGATTTTATTGCAGAGAAACCTGGTGTATATTGTGACTGTAGTAATTGTGAAGATATAAACAAATCAAAACATCTTGACGTTTTAGAAATGGACGCAGCATCGCGAACAGGAATAGATGATGTGAGAGAATTAATAGAATCATCAAAATATAATCCAACAAGCGCAAAGTATAAAATAATAATTTTAGATGAGGTACACATGTTATCAAAACAGGCGTTTAATGGATTATTAAAAACTTTAGAAGAACCTCCAGCACACTTAAAGTTTATTTTTGCAACCACTGAAGTCAAAAAAATACCTGTTACAATTATTTCAAGATGTCAGAGATTTGATCTACATAGGGTATCTATAAAAGATTTATTAAATAATCTTAAAAAAATTTTAAAAATAGAAAATGCAAAAATATCTGAAGGAGCATTAATGTTAATTGCAAAAACGGCAGAAGGTTCAGTAAGAGATTCTTTGTCTCTATTAGATAGAGCAATTGTAAGTCAAAATATTGAAAAAGGTGAGATAGATGAATTATTTATAAGAAAAATGTTAGGAATTGCTGATAAGTCAAAGATTCTAAATTTATTAAATTTAATTTTCTTAGGTGAACACAAAAAATCAATTTCTGAGTTACGTGAAATGATAAACCAGGGTCTCGAACCAGTAAATTTCCTAAATGACTTACTTGAAGTAATATATTTGATTCAGCAAAAAAAGAACTTAGGAGATATCGAAAATGAACTAAGCGTATCTGAATCTGAAAAAAACTCAATAAATTCATTATCAGAAAATGTTAAAACTTCTACGCTTATTATTTTCTGGCAATTTATTTTAAAAGTAATGGATGAGCTTGCAATTGTTTCTAATCCAATATTGTCCATCGAAATGCTTATTGCGAGACTGGTTCATTTAAAAGGAATACCTTCTTATGAGGAAGTTATAGATTCTTTAAAAACAATTAGTATTGACCCAACTGATGAAATTAAAAAAAAAACAACTAAGTTACACGATAATAAAATACAAAATATTAATAATGAAAATCCTGTTAAAAAGGTTTCAAAAGACCAAATTAAAAATACAACTCAGACAAAACCAACACCAAATCCCTTAAAACCAAAAAGTTTGACATTAGAAAAAGTTTCTTCTTTTGAAGACTTAATTTCTCTGTCATCTATAAAAAAAGAAATACAATTAAAATACGACCTAGAAAATAATGTTAATTTAATAAAATTTTCTGAGGGTAAAATTGACATAAGTTTTAATCAAAATCTTGATAAAAATTTTGTTCGAAACTTATCGGAAAAATTACTCCAGTGGACAGGAAATAGGTGGGTTATAACATTATCAAAAGAAGTGGGGGAAAAAAGTTTTAAGGAATTAAAAAATATTAAAGAAAAAAAATTATTTGAAATTGAAAAAAATAGTGAAGTTAACAAAAAATTTAAAAACATCTTCTCTGATGGTGAGCTATTAGATGTTAAGAAAAAAGATTAAATTATGACAAATTTTAATGACTTAGTTTCACAAGCTAAAAAGATGCAAGAAAAAATGAAAGAAACACAAGAAGCTCTTAAAAAGATCGAAGTAGAGGGAGTTTCTGGAGGTAATGTTGTTAAAGTAGTAATGAATGGAGATGGAGATTTAAAAAAAATTACTTTTGAAGATAGCCTTTTAAAAGAATCAAAGGAGATTTTCGAAGATTTAATTGTTGCTGCTCACAACGATGCGAAGTCAAAGTTAAAAAAGAAAACATCTGAAGAAATTTCAAAAATTACAGGTGGTATAGATCTGCCCCCCGGATTTAAACTTCCTTTTTAAAAATGTCTGATATTAATGTAAAAGAAATAGAGGATTTAGTTAAAATAATTTCAAAACTACCTGGATTAGGACCTAAATCAGCGAAGAGAATAGTATTAAAACTAATAAATAATAGAGAAGAATTAATTAAACCATTAACCAATACATTAGCTCAAGTTTATAAGAATGTAATACGTTGCAAAGTCTGCGGAAATTTAAAATCTACAAATTTAGACTGCGTGTGTATGAGCAAAAAATATGATCAAATTTGCGTTGTTGAAAATATAGCTGATATGTGGGTGATTCAAAGTAGCGGCATATATAAAGGTCATTATCATATTCTTGGAGGAACACTACCTTCTTTTGAAAGCAAAAATATGGGTAATGAGTTATTAATAGAATCATTGATAAATAGAGTTAAAAAAAATTCAGTAAAAGAAGTAATTCTTGCAACAAGCGCTAGTATAGAAGGGGAAACAACTTCACACTATATACACGATAGTTTAAAAGACACAAAAGTAAAAATTACACGATTAGCCAAAGGTGTACCTGTGGGTGGTGAGATAGAATTTTTAGATGATGGAACTCTATTTTCGGCATTTAAAAATAGGAGTGCTATAGTTAGTGACTAAATTTTTTTTAGGAGCCTATTTAAATGAAGAATAGGTTCTGTATAACCAGAAGGCTGATTTCTTCCATAAAAAACTAATTCGCAAGCGGCTTTAAAAGCAATAGATTTATCATAATTATCAGACATTGTTTTATATGATGCGTATCCTTTTAAAGCAGGGTCTTTAATATTTTGTTTATCAACTATTTTTGCCATTTTTTTCATTGTTTTAAGAACTTGT
>MDSV01132351.1_pt1 | contig 33001 bp, 23 predicted proteins | sample 810851 | NCBI WGS metagenome assembly MDSV01 (sample SAMN05326640, study PRJNA326480) | marine metagenome | isolation source: seawater | place: Atlantic Ocean: North East | collected 2012 | reverse complement strand
GTTCCATCTTCAGAAACTATTTTCTTTTCTCTAACAATTACTGCTGCTTTAATTTTTGTAACCTGACCAACCTGGCTAACAGTAGTTTCAATTTTTTTACTTACTTCATAATTCTTTACTGAGGATTGACTTCTTGACTTTATGTTTTTAGAGGCACCTGCAGCACCTGGAGCATTTTTTTTCAAATCTGGAGCTAAAGGAGGTTGGTTAGCTAGAGCACCTGGTATTCCTTTTGCCTCAGAATCACCTGTTTCATCAAGGGAATTTTGTTCACTACGAAGGGCATTGCCTTCCGGGTCAACAAGTTCTTCAGTCACTTCTTTTTTTGTAAAATTCATATCTACATTTATTTCAGCTTTAACATTTCCTGCTCCTACAATAGGAGATAATAAAGACATAACTTTAGCTCTATAAATTTCACCTAACTTCATTTGTTGTATAATTTGCTCATCAGATGCTGAAGTGTTAGTATCTGTTTTTGGTTTTGACAACAATTCACCAAATTGGTCAACAACTGTTACGTTCTCAGATGGTAAATTAGGAACTGAAGAAGCCACTAGATGGACTATCGCTTGAACTTGTTGACGTCCAAGGGCTCGGCCAGAACCTAATCTAACAAATACTGATGCAGAAGGTAAAGCTGCTTCTCTAGCAAAAACTGTCTTTTCTGGAATTGCAAGATGCACTCTGGCTGAATTAATTCCTGAAATAAAGTTTATAGATCTAGCTAATTCAGATTCTAATGTTTGTTTAATTTTTACTGCTTCTACAGACCTACTCGTTCCCATTGGCATGTCGTTCAAACTTGAATAACCGTCTGGAATAGATGATGGTAGGCCTTGGGAAGCTAATAACATCTTCGCATTATGATAATCATCTAATGGAACAATTACTTCGCCAGTGGCAGGATTTAATGAAACATCTACACCATTTTGTTTTAAAGCTTGAAAGACTGCAGATTTTTCGCTTTCTGATAATGATGAAAATAATGTTGTCATTTCAGATTTTTGCATCATAAAAAAGACCAAAATTCCTACGAAAGTTACTATTACTCCAAATGCAAGTGGTATTGACTTTTGAATAGCAGGGTCTGAACTTAGCTTTTTTGCATTAGAGAATACAGAAGAGATCCTTGAGATTACTCCTGCATTTGTATTTGTAATATTTGTTCCAGTTGTTTCAGCCATTTTTTTTCCTTAATAATATTTATCAAACAGGCATGTTCATAATATCTTTGTACGAACTTAATACCTTATTTCTTACATTGAGTGTTAATTGGAATGCAATATTTGCTACCTGCTGGGACATTATAACTTTTGTTAAATCAGTTTCTTTTCCCAACTCATAATTTTTAGTTATTTTTTGAGCTTTTAATTGTGAATTTGCTACTTCATTAAATACATCATTAATTTTTTTAGAAAAAACTCCTGCATTATCCTTTCCTTCTAAAACTTTATTAGCCTTTTCTAGAATATTCTCTCTAAGTTGTTTTTGTATTTTTACACCATTTAAACTATCCATTTTACTTAACCTCTTTTAAAAATTTGATCTTGCGTATGATAACTGATCAGCAAAAGTATCAATTTGATTTTCAGAATTCATTTTATTCAACGATTTATCTATCATAATTGATTGAACATCTATAATATTAGAGCTGCACAGTACCAGAGCCCTTTGTAAAGTATTTTCCAACTCTCTTACATTACCTGGCCAATCATGCTTTAATAAGATTTCTTTAGCATTTTCAGATATCACAGGAATAAAATCTTTTTTACAGTGCTTTTCAAGAATCTTTAGTGAAATTGGAATTATATCATCCTTTCTTTCACTCAAGTTTTTAGTTTGCAACGGGAAAACATTTAAACGGTAATACAAGTCTTCTCTAAACCTGGATTGTTTAACCTCAGCAACCATATCTCTGTTTGAAGTAGCTAATACTCTTACATCAACTTCTATATCTCTTTGACCACCAACTGGTGTAACTTTTTTTTCTTGAAGAACTCTTAATAACTTAGCTTGAAGTGATAGTGGCATTTCAGATATTTCATCAAGTAATAAAGTTCCTTTGTCAGCTGCTCTAAAAATCCCTTTATTTGCATATGATGCACCTGTAAAAGCTCCTTTTTCATGACCAAATAAAATTGCCTCAAGCATATTTTCAGGTATAGCAGCACAATTAACAGCTACAAAAGAGTCATTTTTTCTAGGTGAATTTTCATGCAAATAATTAGCCAATACTTCTTTTCCAGAACCAGTTGGACCATTTATGAATACTGTCACATCAGTAGCAGCCACTCTTCTTGATAATGCTAATAACTCAAAAGTACTTTCATCACCTGCCGCGTATAAGTTATCAGGACAACAAATATGAAAAATTATTTCTTGGGAGAACTTGTCAAAAATATCAGGTAATTGTAACCTTTTGATACTTCCTCCTAATTCAGTTTTTATTTCATAATTATTAATTTCTTTTTTCTCTTCAATAACTATTATTTTTACAATTTTAGAATTTCTAGCAAATGTAATTAGTTTTTCTTTTCCACCAAAATTTTTTTCAAATTTTGAAGAACATAAGAGTGTTTCAATATTTAACCCAACTAAATTTATATTTGATAAGTCATTATGGGTCCCTTTATTGCCAGATTTAACAATGGTAATATTTCTTTTTTCAAAAAGGTTGCAAAGAACGTCTGCTATCTGTAGATCTTTTTCAACAACAATTAGTTGATTCATACTTATTCTCCTAAATTTGAAATAAGAGAAAGCAAGAATTTTGCCAAAACTAAAAAAAAAAAAAAATGCAAAGTTTTTATTATGTTTATTAACGAATTTTAATAAAAACACTTTTTAAATAGTCATTTTTATGACAATATATTGAAAATAATTTTTTTTTTCAATTTTTTGACATATATCATGGTTTCAGTAAGTCAATTCTCAGATCACAAATTTAAACAAGATAATTCTAATGTTTTAGAAAAGATGATTACTGGTAAAAGCAAAGAAACTGTTGCACTAAAAAAATTAATTGAGATGGTTGCTAATTCAAATAGCACAGCTCTTATTCTTGGTGAGACGGGAACTGGTAAAGATATAATTGCTCAATCAATTCATAAAATCTCTTCTAAAAAAGGTCCCTTTATAACGGTGAACTGTGCTGCAATTCCTTCAGAACTATTAGAATCTGAACTTTTTGGTCATGAAAAAGGATCATTTACTGGTGCTGATAAACTAAGAAAAGGTAAATTTGAGCAGTCTAGTGGTGGATCTATGTTTTTAGATGAAATTGGTGATATGCCCTTACCACTTCAAGCTAAATTATTGCGAGCAATTGAAAATAAAACTATACAAAGAGTTGGTGGGTCTGATGATATCAAAATTGATCTTAGACTAATCTGTGCTACTCATAGAGATTTAGAAAAAAAGGTTGAAGCTGGAGATTTTAGAGCTGACTTATTTTTCAGAATCAATGTTTTACCAATAAACGTTCCTTCTTTAGCAGAACGAAGGGAGGATATACCTGATTTATTATTAGATTTACTAGATAAAACAGAATTAGATATAAAAAATCGACCTAAGTTTAACGCTGAAGCTATAACAGCTTTAACTAAACATAACTGGCCTGGTAATGTAAGAGAATTAAAAAATTTAATTGAAAGAGCATGCATTCTGTTTCCTGGTAAGGAAATTACAAATACTAACATTTTTGAAAATCTATTAAGATTAAAGGCTCCAACAACTATGGAAGAACAAAATGCAATTTGGGATATTACTTCTGATTTAAGTGAAATAGAACTTCCAACTAATGAAAATAATGAAGATATGAAAAGTGAACTTCTTCCTCACCCAAAAAATTATAAAGACTGGTTTACTTTTTATGATGAAATTGACTTAAGAAGACATCTGCAAGATATTGAAATAATATTGATAGAATCTGCTTTAGAAAAAACACAAGGTAAAACAGCTAACGCTGCCGATCTTCTTAGATTAAGAAGAACCACTTTAATTGAAAAAATGAAAAAATATTCTATTACTAGATCTGAATAATCCCTTACTTACTATAAGCTTGAAAGGTTTTAATTGATAGATTGTAGGTTTTACTTAATTTGACTTGTTCTTTTTCTAACCATAAAACATCAGATTTATTTTTTTTAGATATAGATTTTAGTATTTCTAATGTTTCCCAAGATGGTTTTTCATTAATTCTTTTTATAATTTCTTTTCTTTCAATATCATACATAGCAACTTTATCAAATTTTCTATTATGAATTAAATCTGATATCTTTTCAGACAATAATTGTAATTTCATTAAGGCTTGTTTATCAATTTCGTTAGCTTCTTTTTGCATTTGGTTTTAAACCTTAATAGTTACCCAAGCAGAAATAATTTCATTTAAAGCATCAAAAGCCTTCTTCAATCCATTATTTTTATTTTTGCTGAATGCATAAATTATTTGTAACCGACAAAACTCATATAAATGGAATAGGTTCGTTGCAATAGGACCACCTTTATCAAAATCTAGACTAGTTTGAAGACTATAAATAGTTGTTAATGAACGTGTAACATATTTTGATATTGCATTTTGAATATGATTTATTTCTTTATTTCTTTTAGAAACCAAGACCGCTTTTTTTTTATCAACCTCCAGAATTAATAAATGCATAGTTCTACTTAACTCATTCAACACCATACCCACTACCTCGTAGGGACTCTTTTCCAAATCGTTGGCTTTTTCGATTTTCTTATAAACTTCAAATATATTAGTTCGAGAAGTAGTCATTTTAAACCTAATCTTGTTTTTTATTATAAAATATAGTATTAATAATTTATGATTACTCCGTTATCATCAATAGTTCATAATGAAAATCAGAATTATTCTAGTCATAATACCAATATTTCTGATAAGACTGCAAACAATATGCCAAATGGTTTAATGCGTGTTGTAGAACCTCAAAATTTAAAAAATATAGCAAATAGATTGAATAACCAGCAGCTAAAACAAATTTATACTGCGAAATTAGCTCCTTCTTCAGGTTCTTTAACTGAAAGTTTTATCAAAGCTAAAAGTATTTCATCTCCTGTATATAGATATAATGAAGCAGCCTCAAAATATGAAGCTGTTAGTATGGGCCCACTGCTATTAAAACAGCTTAAAAAAAACCTTGATATGGTTATATAAGTCAAGTTTTGCGTGTTTTTATAGTTTTTTGACATAATCTAATTCACTTAACTCACTGAATTATAATAATTAATATAATTTTTTGTACTCTTACCAAATTTGGCATACAGATTGCAGAATTTCCTCGACGAACGGAGGTTTAAATGCCATCAATAAATTCAAACACTGGCGCAATGTTTTCGGTCAATGCAGCTAGAAAAACTGATAGAGATATGGCAACAGCTATGAAAAGACTGTCTACTGGAGACCGTCTTACTAATGCTGGAGATGATGCAGCAGGAGCTGCCATTTCAGATAGAATGTTGTCTCAAGTTAAAGGCCTAGAGCAATCTGTAAGAAATGCAGGTGACGTAATCTCAATGGCACAAGTTTCAGAAGGAGCTTTGGGAGAAATCGGAGACATTCTTCAAAGAGTTCGAGAATTAGCTATTCAATCAGCTTCCGATTCATATAACGCGACCGAAAGAAATTATATTCAAACAGAAGTAAATCAACTTATTTCTGAGTTCGATAGAGTTACTAAAGATACAGAATTCAATGAAGTAAATGTTCTAGACGGTTCATTTGCTAGTAGAACATTCCAAATAGGTATTAGAAAAGGTGAAAATGCATCAATTTCAGTTAGTTCTATGAGAACAGACTCTATAGGTGCTTATCAACAAACCACAGATATGTCTGTAACAGATATTGACTTAGCAACTGGAGCTCAAGCTTCTAGTGCTTCAGTAACCAATCATGTAGAAGCAGATACCATGACTATATCGGGACAATTTGGACAAAAGGCATTAAGCGTAACTGCAAATATGACAGCAAAAGACGTAGCTAATTTAGCAAATATAAACTTTGATAGTACAGGAGTTGATGCCGTAGCATCTACACAACTAAAATTAGAAGCAGTGGCTAATGCTGTTTCAGGTTCAACCGGAACTATGAGTTTATCGTTTGATCTTTATGGTAAAAATACATCAACAGCTCAAACTATCTCAAGTTCTGTAACAGTTGGATCAACCAGAGCTACATCAAATTTAACAAATTTAAGAGACTCAATAAACTCCTATACTGCAACAACAGGAGTTGAAGCAGTCTTATCATCTGATAAATCAAATCTGATTTTAACGCAGCCAGAAGGTTACGATATTAAAATTTTAAATGTAGACTTTGATACTGAATCAACTGATGATACTGCTGCTGCTACAACATTTTCTGCAAATACAACTAATACAGCAGTTATTCCTGTTGCTTCGGCAACTGGTATTGTCGTAGGAGATTTTGTAATTGGAGCTGGTATACCAGCAGGTACATACGTAACAAGTATATCTGGTACAAACATTACTTGTTCAGAAACAATTCCAAGTACAATTACGGTAGCAAGTGGAACTGCAGTAAGTTTTATGGCTACGAATAGAGCTTTGGGTGTAACAGGTATGAGTGAAGATCTTGAAACTTCAGGAATTGGCGTTACTGTATTTGATAAAGCCCTTACAACAGAAAATAAAGACTCAGCCATAGTTACTGGTCAAGTTACATTTAATTCTACACAACAATTTACAGTGCAGGCAGATATAACTAAAGGTTTATTTACCTCTACACCAGGTTCTGCTGACTTAATCAAATTAAGTGATGTAAAAGTTAACACAAGACAAAAAGCAGTAGACGCACTGGTGGTGCTTGATAAGGCAATGGATAGAATAAATCTTGAAAGAGCTAAATTAGGTGCAATTATGAGTAGAATGACGAAAGCAATTGATAACCTTTCTAATGTTTCTATGAATACAACTGAGTCCAGAGGAAGAATTGTTGATGCAGATTTTGCATTAGAGTCAGCACAATTGACAAGAGCCCAAATTCTTCAACAATCTGCCACAGCTATGATTGCACAAGCAAGTAAATCAATGCAGACCGTTTTAGATTTATTAAGATAATTTTTTAAGTAATTTCCTCCAAAAAAAAGCCCTCTATAAAGAGGGCTTTTTTATTTTTTATATGTTAGCTAATTAATTTTGTAGTAAAGCTAATACTGTTTGTTTTGATGCGTTTGCCTGAGCTAGCATCGACGTAGCTGCTTGATTTAAAATCTGAGCTTTCGTCAAGGCTGAAGTCTCAGCTGCAAAATCTGCATCTTGAATATGAGATTGAGATTCTTTAGTATTCTCAACGACATTACTCAAATTGTTTATAGTACTATCAAGCCTATTAGATATAGCGCCCAAAGTTGCCCTTTGGTCATTTACCATAGTAATAGCTGTATCCAGAACATCAATGGCTTGAGATGCACCACTTTGCGTTCCAAGATTAATATTACCTACAGTACTTAATGAGCCAGTGTAGGTTGTAGCAGTAGCTCCAGAACCTCCAAAATATTCCGCAGCGCCTGTACCTATATTAAAGAACTTATTAGATGTTACTTTAATTTCACCGCTCACAGTCACAGAGTCAATAGCAAGAGTATCTTTCAATACCAAGTTAGCTCCTGCTCCAGTAGCTGTTCCAGTTCCAGTAAAATTATAAGCGTTTACATCAGCAGTAGCACTAGTTGTTGAGTGAGTAAAGTCACCCAAGACAATGTCATCTCCATCTGCATCTTTTAATAGTAGACTTGCATTAGAACCATCTAATACTCCAGCAGTTACACCTGTATCTCCAGATACAGCATTAATTGCATCTCTTAGATTAGTTAAGTCTGTAGTAGTAACAGTTGCAGAAACAGTTGTCAGACTAGTCACGCTTCCATTTTGACCAATTTTAATTGTAATTGTTCCATTTGCAGTATTATCACTAAATCTCATGTGCGTTACTGCTTTTGCTGAAACACCATAAGATGACTCAGAACCATTTATAAGATCTACAACATCACCTGCATCATTTGTTGCAGCAACATCTAGAGCTTTAGTTCCCAAGTGGCCTCTCACAGTGATATCACTACCAGTGATACCATTAGTACCTGCAGCAGCACTAGCATTCAACATTGCAGAACCAGTTACGACATAAGCTCCTATTTTACTACTTGATACATCTGAAACATCAACGTTTATAGTATCATGTTGATTCATACCAACTTGTAGAGATTTTGAGTCAAAGTCACCGTTTAAAACGTTCATCCCGTTCCATTCAGTCTTTCCTCTAATTCTATCAATTTCTTGAATAAGTTGAGTTGCTTCAGCTTTAATAAAAGTTCTGTCAACATCACTATTAGTGTCGTTTGAGGCTTGAACAGCAAGTTCACGTAAACGTTGTAAAACACTTACTAATTCTATCTGAGCACCTTCTACAGTATCTATTAAATTTTGTGCATCATCAGCATTTCTAATTGACTGAGATAATCCACGAATTTGTGCTTCCATTGTTTGTGCGATGGAAACACCAGCGCTATCATCAGCAGCTGTATTAACACGAAGACCTGAAGATAGTCTAGCCATGGCATCTGTCATAGCTTTTGAATTTTTATTCATGTTAAATGCTGCGTTGATTGCACCTATATTAGTATTAACACTTGTCATTTATGTTCTCCTATTGGTTGGACCTAATAAGAGAAACGACTTAAATATAAAATGTTTAGAAAAAAAATAAAAAATTAGAATATAACTAATTTTTAATTTCACTATATAGATTAGCTATAACTGGGTCCCAGTGACCTATCTTATCTTGTTCGTATATTTTTACTGATTTATACCAATGACTTTGCTGACCCTCTTTAGACCAATACCAAAGTTTGCCTTTACCTTTTGGTAACATTAAAAATGTTTTTTTACCAATAGCTCCTGATAAATGAACTGTTGTATTACTGACACTTAGAACAAAATCACACGCATCTATTAATGCAGTTAAACCTATCAAATCATCAAAATTATCAACTTGTTCAATCTTTATAATCTCAACACCGTGCTTTTCTAAAAATTCTTTTCTTTCTAAAGCTGTATCTGTGTATTGCAAATCAACAAAAGCCATATCTTTAATTAATAAAATATCTTTCAGTTGTTCAAGTGTTAAGGATTTATGTGAACCTAACTCTTCATTCTTACTCAACCATGATAAACCACATATCCTCTTATTGGTTGGTAAAAGTTTCTTAAGATCATCTCTTCTATTTTTGTCAACCTTAAGATAGGCTTCTGACCTATCTATTACATCTGAAAAATTGTCGATAAATAAACTAGGTAAATCCCCTATTGGAATATGTGACTTAAAATTTTTTGAACTTACTTCTAACTTAAACTTAAAATCTGGAAATGAACTTGCTAAATATCTTGTTAATTTTGGATCAACCACAATATCTAAATTATTTGTATAGTCTGCCAAATCATGAAAAAACCTTGAGAAAAGAATTTGATCTCCAATACCTTGTTCAGGCCATATAACAAAATTTTCTTTTTTACCTAAAGCCCATTTGGGTTTATCTGTTACTAGGGGTTTTGAGTTAAAATTCTCAAATTCCCATCTCCAATTAAAGTTTAAAAATCCTTTCTTAAAATTACCTTTGAAAAGATTTAATAATGATAAATTAAAGTAAGCCTGGGAACTTTTTGGATTATAACTTATAGATGACAAATAATATTCTTCTGCCTTATTAAATTGACATAATTCAAAATACAAAATACCAATTCTTGTAAGAATTCTATCATCCTTTTCAATAAGTAATGTTTCATGATAATGCCTTAGAGCTAATTCTATTTCATTAATATCTCTATAGACATCAGCGAGGCATATAATCGCATCTGAATAAGTTGGGAATATACAAATAGCTTTTTTAAAATGTGATATTGCTAATTTAATCGAATTATTATTTTTATATGCTATTCCCAGGTTATGGTGAGCGAGTGCAAAATCATCTTTTTGATCTAATGCTATTTTAAAATAGCGTATTGCTTCATCAGAATCACCTTTTTCTGTAAGTGCATTTCCCAAGTTAATATAAAGATTAATATCATTTGGGGTATCTTTTAAAAGATCTTTATAAATCTTTATAGCTTCGTCATACTGTTTATTTTTTTTATACATTACTCCAAGGTTATTTCGGGCAGAGTGCCCTTTCGGATTAATTTTTATTGATTTTAGATAATTCTTTTTTGCATTCTCAAAATCATTTATTTCAACATAAGCTGCGCCTAATATGTTATGTATTAAATAGTTGTTAGGATGAAATTTTGTTAGATTTTTTGCATGTTCTATTGTTACAAAATAATCTCCTCTGTCATAACATCCGTAAATCATCTCAAGCTTTGAATTAAGATCTTCTGAATTTTTAGAAATATTTGGAAGTGAGCTCACTCCTATTTCTTTTAATCCATTTATTGCTCTCAAATTTTTTGGATAATTTTGTAAAATAGATTTGAAAAGATCTTGTGCTTTGACAAATTCTTTATTCTTCAAAAATTTATTTGCTTCTCTAATTGTTTTGTCAACAGATTGCATATGTTTAACTTAATCTTTCAATTTGAAATAACTTAATAAATGCAATCTTTATTCCAAAAGTATAGGAATTTGAATTTTTGAATTTAAAAATTAAAATTATGGCATTCAAATTGCAAAAAAAAATATTATGCACATAAACAAGATTAAATATCATAGTGTTTTAGGCAACTTTAAAAATGGAATATATAGATCAAAACCATTTCCATATATTGTTATAGATGATGCATTACCCATTGATTATTATAATGAGCTAGATAGAACATTTCCTATTTACGAAAAATTTTTGAATGAACAAGAAATGTTACAAAATACTGCCTATAGGATTCCTGCAGCACAAGCATTATACAGAATGGAAATTCCAGAAATTTGGAAATATTTTATTCTCTACCATATTAATTACTCTTTTGTCGAAGAATTTTATAGTATATTTGAACAAGACATTTATAAATTATATCCTAAGTTTATAAATAACTTACCAAAACAAGAACACTCTGGAGTGAGATTTATAAAAGAGAAAGACCTAAATCTTGATTGTCAATTTGTAATAAATAGTCCAGTTAAAAATAAAAGCTCAGTAAGAAAACCCCATGTGGATAATCCTATGGAATTTTTTGCTGGATTATTATATATGAGAAATCATGATGATAATTCAAATGGGGGAAACCTATGTACCTATGAATTTGTTGATAAACCTATTTTTTATGGAAAATCAACTGTAGAAAACAAATACGTAAAAATTGTAGAAGAAATAGAATATAAACCAAATAGATTAGTATTATTTTTAAATTCTCTTTACTCACTTCATGGTGTTACAGATAAGTCTATTTCTCCACATTATAGAAAATATATGAATATTATAGGTGAACTTAGATTTCAACTATTCGATTTTAAACCTTTTATAAAATAAAAAATTAAATTCTCTTTAAATTATCAGCTAATTGATTTTTTGCTTCAGCACTTCCTAAAGGCTGTAATTTATATTTTGACTCAAACTTCAAGTTTTCTTTGACATCACTCAAATACTTCCCTTGTAAAGGAATTTTAAATTCATCTTCAAAAATTTTTTCAAAAACACATACAATTATTATATTTCGTCCTAAAGTTTTTTTTGCATGTTCAATTATTTTATAAAAGAAAGAATTATTATCGTTTGGTTTTATTTGTTCATAAACATTTTTAAAATATTCTTCATTTATTAATAGTTCTCCACCATCTCTATTAGCAAAGGATATTTTTTTAATTTTGTAGTTATTTGAAGAAGCAATATCTCCGAAAATAATAGGATGGAAAGAATAAAATCCATGATTTATCCAATCAATAAAAGGAAGTACATGCAACATTACACCCCCAGGAACACAAAAATTATGCATGTTCTTAAAAAGAGAAAACTGATTAAATACATGTTCTCCAGTTCCATTATTTATAACCAAATCATATGATTTTTTATAATTATATTTTTCCTTTATTACTTCATTAAGATCATAACTTAAACTATCATAGGCACCGTTGACATCAATTGATAAATATTTTTTAAATCCAAGATTTAAAATGAAGTCTTTAGTAGTTATTTTTGTATCATTTAAGAGTCTGTTCTTAAAGTCTTTTAGGTTTTCTTCAGTTTGTTTATCTATAGAAAATCTTCTTTGTAAAATTTTATCGATTATACCTGGAGAAAAATTCAATGTTTGTGATCCCATATCTATAACACCACTATCCTTATTCTTAAGATTTAATGAAACCTCGGTAACGTTAATTGCTGCTAAAGGATTAAAAGTCATTTTAAAATAGTCTTTAATTTTAGAAATAAAATTTATTAATTATCATCATTGAATTCTAGAAATGTTTTAATATTAGGATTTTTTCTTGCAAAACTCCTAAATATTTCTAACCATTCATTTTCATTTTTAAGTGTTAAATGAACGTTTTTACCGTTCTTAAATGTTTTTTCAGCAGGTTTAGTTGCTGCTACTACAAAAACAAACTTATTAGCTAATTTATATAGTTCTTCAATAAATTTATTTATGTCTTCAGGAGGAATATGTTCTATTACATCTGTACAAATGATCCCATCTGCTTTTTTTTTTGGATATTGATTATATTCTTTAACTCCTGGATCATATAGGTATACATCTTTGATTTTCCAAAAATCTTTAACATTTTGGTAGAGAACATCATCAGCAGTAATTTTATTTAAATAACCCATTGCTTTACCGCATCCAAAATCGATTAAAGAATTACTTTTAGTTTCTTTTATAATATTATTGATATGAAATACCCATTTTATCAATGAAGAACCTAAAAATGTGTATTCTGCAGAAGATTCTTCTGTACCATTTTCATGAAAATCCACATATTCATCAATTGTTGAATAATATCTTTCACTAAATTCTTTATACATTTTTTACCTTATAATTTTTATAAATTTCATTTCTTAAATTGCAAATTTTATTCCAAATATTAAATATATTCGTTAATTAAATTTTTATTCAGAATTTTAGTCGTTATCATTCCAAGCACTGATGAGGTTATCTAAATATTCTCCAGTTGACTTAAGGCTTGTCACAGCACTTTCCATAGCACCAAATTGAGATTTATATCTTTCTGTTAGTGTTATTACTTTGTCATCTATAGACAATAAGTCATCATTTAAATCATTCAGCTTTGTATCTGCATTTGATTGAGATTTAGTTAAAACTCCTGATGTAGCCAAACTAGTTTTTAAATAACTTTCTAGCTGATGAACCATACTTCTACCATAAAAAATATTCGCACTATTTACTGTTTGAGATGGTGTTATTTTTATACCAGCTGAATTTGTAGCTGTTCCAGAAGAAATAAAATATGATGTGCCATCTGTTTCTGTTTTTGCTGTCATTGCAATCCCTTCAAGGCTTGCAGTAGAACCATCTGAAGAATATGAATAAGAACCAGGTGTTGGGTCAGATGTACCTATAGACTCTTCAACTTTTAGATAAGATGAATCTGATGAAAATAATGAGTTAAAGATAGAATCAAATACAGTAGAGTCTGAGTCTAATTGCGAATTAAATATTGTCTCATTTACAGAAAGTGTTCCATCTGAGCTAGTTCTTACCCCTAATTCTGACAAATACAACTTTTCAGTACCATAACCATCTATTCCGTTTGTAATAATTTTATTTATTCCATCTTTAATACCTGATACAGCAACATTTCCTTTTAAAACCCCAGCTTCTTGAGTATTTGAACCTACCCTAGTAAAATCATTAAGTACTTCTCTAGTTGAGTTAATTGTTTTTAAAAAATCCTTTAAAACAGTTAGAGCTGAACTCTTATCTAAAGCAGAGCTAATTCTAAAAGCTGATGAAGTTGTTTTGGTAATATCTAGAGTGTAACCATCAAAAATATCACTTATACTATTAGATGTTCTATATAATGTAGCTCCATCAACTGTTAAAGTTGCATTTCTAGCTGCAGCTGTTTGATGAGTAGCATTATCAGATGTTGTATCAAAGGTAGATAAGCCGGCTTCTGCTTCTGAAACTGTCATTTTAATAGCATTACTCTCTCCTGTGTCAGATCTTACAAGAAGGGAGTATGTTCCATCACCCTTATTCACTACACTTGCACTTACACCTGTAACCGCGGATAAAGAATTTGCTATTGAGCTTAAAGTTGCCCCAGATGAAATTGTTACTGTTGATGAAGATTTCGCAGTATTTGGACCAAAAGTAGCTGCAGCATGACCTACAGTCACAGCTCCTGAACCAACTGTTGAACCTGGTGTGATACTAGAAACTGTTTTAAAAACTTTATTTCCTGTTGATGTATTTCCACCAGTAGCACCAGTTATTGTTTCTGTCATTGAATTTCCAGCCATGTCAGTTCCAACTACAGTAAAAACCGTACTTGACTGATTACCACCTCCAGCCGTAGCTATTGTAATTGTTCCTCCCAAAGATGAGTGCGATGTAGGTGTGCCTAAGGAAGTGCTAGCTGAAACCGAAGCTCCAGAAAACAGTGAGTCTGTATCTGTAGAAGATGAAGTTATCCATGTGCCAAAATCTATCGTGATTGTTCCAGATCCTGACGTTGATGAAGGTAAAGAAAAGCCAGTAAATTCAAGGGTTTGTGATGTCGCTAACGCAGAAATATTGATGTCTGATGTAAAGGCCTTTGCAGTACTTGGTGAAGTTACGCTTAAAGTAGTATTAGTATCTGCACTAGATGTAACCAATTTGGTTTTATCTTTAAATGTTAATACGTTTGTTTTTAATGTATCTAATTCTAAAGCAACTTCTCCTAAAGCTGAAATTGCTAATGTTTGTCTATCTATTTTATCATTTATTAACTTTTTTTTCGGTTCAGTTTCCGCTTGAACTAAACTATCTACAAGTTGAGTTATGTTTAAACCTGAACCCTTAGTATTTAGAGCACTTAGATAATCTACTGACATTTAAATTCCTTTTGAGGACTAATAGATAAACGACAGTTAATCTGCAATATTTATGCCTTTAAGAATTATTGTTACATTTTTTTTATCAAATGTTATTATTTGAAATAATGAAAGATAAAATTGTCAAAATTTTTAAAATTAATATTGCTTTAGTTTTATCAGCCATAGTAGTTGGGTTGATAACATCATTTGTTACACAAGTTTTTGCCTTAACTGCAAAATGGATTTTTTCAGCAATTCAAAATAGTCAAAAAATTACATTTTTAGAATTTACATTTTTTAATTTCAATGGAAATTTTTTACCCTTATTTGCATGTGTATTATCAGGAATCTTTGTTTGTATTTTAATTAAAGTTCAAAAAATTGATAGGTGGCATGGACCGGCTGACACAATTTATGCGGCTCATCAACAAGCTGGCACATTAGATGTAAAAAGAGGTTTCACATCTACTCTTGCTGCTTTTTTTTCAATAAGTGGAGGAGCTTCAGTAGGAATTTATGGACCCTTAGTTCATTTTGGAGGAACTTTAGGCGCTTTTTTAAGAAGAAGATCATTTATACCTTCAATACCACATGATATTATTATTGGTGCTGGAGTTGCGGCAGCAATCTCAGCTGGATTTAGTTCTCCGATTGCTGGAATAGTTTTTGCACATGAGGTAGTTCTTAGACATTTTTCAATGCGAGCTTTAACGGCAATTTCACTATCGTCTGTGACGGCTAGTTTTGCTGCACATGAAATGGACTTAATTTCCCCAACCCTCAGATTTGATGAAATTGCATTCGATTTATTAAACGCCTTACCAGGTCTGTTAATTACTGGAATAGCAGCATCAGTTATTGCATTTTTATTTATGAAATCTTTACTTTTTTCTACAAAATTATCAAATGCAAGTAAAATCAGCTTTCATTTTAGACCCTTAATACCTGCTGTATTATGTGGCTTTGCAGGGATATTTCTTCCAGAATCTATTGGTTTAGGTGCAGAAACAATAGTCAATGTTATAACTTCAAATAATACTATTATATTTTTGTTGATGGTTTTAATATTTAAACTTGTTTTATCTTCTTTATGTATTGGCTTTGGTTTATTTGGAGGTGTATTTTCACCTGCTCTTTTAATAGGAGCTTGTACTGGTGCTTTAATATACAATATTCCATTAATAGGGTTAAGTGATGAAATATCTCCAATTTTAGCTGTTTCGGGCATGGCTGCAGTCAGTAGCTCAGTGATTGGAGGGCCAATAACTGCAATCATCCTAGTTTTTGAACTAACTGGGTCCTATGAATATGCTATAGCTTCTATTTTCCCAATAGCTCTATGTAACCTAATAACTTATATAATTTTTGGCTCTAGTTTTTTTGATGCTCAATTGAAAGCAAGGAATATACCTATGGGATTTGGAAGAGAACATATTTTAATGAATCAAACTACTATAGAAAAATTAGCTGATAAAAATTACTTGATGTTTGATAAAAACATATTAACAGACGAGGCATTAAAGAAATTTAAAAAATCTAAACTTACTGAAGGTTATTTTGTAGATGAAGATGAAAATTACATGGGGAAGTTAAAATTAATAGATATTATAAATATAAAAAATAAATTTTCTTTTGATTATAAAGAACAAAATCATATTTCACTGTCTCCAAATGATAACCTTATAAAAGCAATTAAAAAACTAGGAAACTTTGTAGGAGAGAGTGTCCCTATAATAGATAAGAACAAAAAGATTGTTGGAATAATCTCAGAAAACGATGTTTTAAATGCTTACAGTAAGATTGCAGAATCTATTAGAAATATTGAAAAAAATTAAGTTCACTAAAACTTTTTAGATTATGTCGTTTTATTATTTAGAACATAACTTCAGGAGGTGAATATGAATTATCATGTAATGATGAAAGAATATAAAGATGCAGATATTTTATCCAAAGTTGATGGATCATCGAAACATGAGTTCATACAAATAGTTTTGGAAGAACTTCATTATAACCTTAAAGTACTTGTTGAAGCAATCTCTAATGAAGGTAAATTATCTAAAAACAAATCTAGAAGTTTTTCAAAAATAATTACTTCTCTTATGATTTTAATGGATAGTTTAGATTTCGACAAAGGAAAAAAAATTGCTGATAATTTATATAGTTTATATGATTATTGCAGAAGACAAGTTTTAGATTGTTATAAAAATCAAACAATTGAAGGTTTAAATAGCTCAATAAATGTGATAGATGACATTTTGTCAGCTTGGAAGCAAATAAAGTAGTTTTTTATACTTGAAAAAAATCGAAGTATTTACTAGTTCTATTATTAAGTATTTTATAGTATAGTGCTTTTAATAATATTAGGTTTGTTTTAGGTATTTAAAATGTCAGAATTTTGCCCTGAATGGATATTTGGTGTTTCTTGTGCTGAAACTGCTAGAGATTTTTTGAGTTCTGAAAGTTCAATTAACTCTATTTCAAGAAAATTTTCAAAAGGTCTTTCTGAACGCTTCAAAGAAGTTAAATTTGAAGAAATAACTGAATGTGCTGAAACAATTTTACAATTTTTAAGTGATATTAATGCTGGTGATGAAGCCGTTGATTATTTAAATAATTATATCTATTATAGAATTAGTTTTAAGAGTAACGGTTCAGAAAGAAAATTATCTGGAATGTTTTCATCTGCTCTAGATGGTGAAAAAACCAAAGAATATGATACAGAAAAATCAACGAAAGTTTTTAGAGCTACTATTTTTGCAATAAGAAATAATACCATCTCAAAAACTCCTGCGGGATGGAATATAAATGATGTGGAAGACATAGATTGGTTTGGTGAATTAATACAGCAACCAGTTGATATTTTAGACAGCTTTTAAATTACTTTATATAATTAAATAAATTTATATCAGATATTTTTACGAAAGCTTGTTGACTTGCTTGAAGACCAGTAAGTTGAGATTTTAAATTTGTTACTAGTTTTGCTAAATCTGCATCTTCTAACTCACTCAAATCTTTTTGAATATTTAAGTTTCTTTCATTTAAATTTTCAAATTGTCTTTTTATTAGATTTAATCTTGCACCTACTTTACCTCTAAAATTTGATATATGAACTTGAGCTTTGTTAATATTATCTAGTTGTGAAGTAGTTAATTGGTGATTGTCATAAAGTGTTTGTGACTTCCCAATGGTATTTCCAGTTGCATCTAAAGCATTAAAAGTCATATATGAAGTAGGAACTTCTTGAGCTACTTTAATATCAGGGATTTCTAAATTCTTTATTTCAATAACACCTTCTTGACTGCTATCAAGTTTAATTGTGCTTGGGTCAGTTAGAGATTGACTTGCAGTTAAACCAACATTGGCATTATTTATTGCTTTAATTATGTCAGCTGGATCATCTCCTGTTAACTCTACTGAAATATTTGCAGTTCCTGCATGACCTGTTATGTCAAAAGTCCAAGTCCCATAATTTCTATTTGTTAATTTAAATTCTGCATGAGTAGAAGCCTTAGTAGCCTGAACTGATTGAGAAGCAGTCCTTATGGAATGCGATATATTCTCAAGCATTGTGAACATAGAGACAGCATTACCCTGAGAAGTATTTATGTTTTCAAACAATGCAGCGCCATCCACAGTTGTTTCAACCATCATTGTTTCAGATACTGATAATGAAGATACTCCACTATCACCTTTATATTGAATGGCCCCTGCTAGATTTTTTTCAAAAGGCTTTGTTTTTGTTTTATAACCGCTAAACAAAAATGAACCATTAGAATCTTGTTGATTAGCTATAGCTAAAACTTCAGATTTCATTTCGTCTACCTCTATAGCTATAGCCTCTCTATCACTTCTACCCAATACATCACTTGATGCTTGTATTAGAAGTTCATTAGCTCTAATCATAATTGTGGATAAATTTTGTAAGTTTGTATCTACTAGACTTAATCTACCTTCTGAAGAATTAACATTTTTTAAAAACTGATCTAGCTGATGTTTGACAGTTTTATATCCTGAAAGATCTACTGAGCCTACTGGATCATCTGAAGCTACTAAAATATTTTTTCCACTAGAAATTTTATCCTGTAACTTTTGAATTTCAGAATTTAAATTTGAAAATTGTCTTAATTGCTGTTCATTAAATAATTTTGTGCTTACTTTCATTTATTTCTCAGTTTTCAGACTACCCTAATAAGAGACTCGAATAATTCTCTTGCTGTTTGCAATATTCGTGCCGAAGCTTGGTATGCTTGTTGAAACTCTAAAAGATGTGCGGCTTCATCATCAAGACTAACTCCTGAAAATTCACTTTGAGCAGACTCGGCTGCTTCTTTATTACTTTCGGCAGCTTTTAAAGATAAATCATTAGCTTGTACATTTGATCCAACTTTTGCCAAAGTATTCGAAAAAATTTCTTGAAAATTTCCTTTACCTTTGTCAGACAATTTTTCTAATTGAAGATCCAACATATTTATTAAATTTCGATTATCTCCTGAGCCAGATTTATTGTTTGTTAATGTAAAACCATCTGAGATAATTGCCTCTTCTGAAAATTGAAACCTAGATCCTACTGCTTCGAAAACTCTATTTTGGTCAAGAATTCTAGTTGCAATACTATGACCAAATTTTTTATCAAATATCTCAACTTTATTTTTATTATTTGTATCAACTTTTATTTCGTATTCTGGTTGATCAACAATAATATTGTCATTCACAAAATCAAATTCAGCATTTATTTTTTTAGCACCCTCAGACATTACAACTGCTATCAATTCTTCATTTGGAAGGTTAGATAAGATAATTTTCTCTGAAACAATGTTAGAAATAGAATCACTTGGAACTTTAGCTTGGATAGGTTTTCCGCTTAATGAAATTAAATCAATATCTCCACTATTAGATACTATCCTAGTTTTTTGAGTTTTAATTCCATAAATATTTTCAACATTTGGTGAACTATCCAACGAAAAGTTTGACTTCCCAACCTGATGTGAAATTGAAAAACGTCCTGTTGCAACTGTGCCAATTTGAATATTTCCACTTGAATTACTTGAAGGCGTGATAGTAGTAATTGATTTAAATACTTTCTTGCCATTTACCGAAGTTGTATTACCTGCAGTAATAACTTCTGTAATATCATTTCCAAACATGTCTTTACCTACGACAGTGAAATTGTTAGAACTCTCATCAGCTGCAGAAGTAATGGAAACTATAGATCCATTTGTAGTTGCCGAAGTTGCTTTTGTTCCAATTGTTACATTACCTGCAGATGCTGCAGATGCTGTTACTGACAAAATCTCTTTATAATCAATAGTACCTGTAGCTGTAGCTCCACTTAATCCACTTATGACATCAGTTTTATAAACTCCATTAAGATCATAACCTGCAACAGTAAAAGTTTTGCCTGTTTCATTACCAGCAAAAATTATTTGTACTTTACCACGAATATCTGTTGAATCTTTTAAAGATCCATCTAACAATAATTCACCAGATGGTGCAGATTTAATTGTAAAAATGCTATCAGAATCCTGAGACGTTAAGGCACCACTTAATTGAATTGCTGTTCCTGAAGAAACGCTACTACTTAAATACAAACCATCTGCGTCTGAAGAGCCAGAAGCGTTTTCAGTCCATGAAAGGGTTATATCAGTAGGTGGAGTCAAGGAAAGTTCTGGGACAACTGAGTATTCAACATTAACCAAGCCTGTACCAACCGTTCCACCAGGTGTTACACTTGTAACTGACTTAAATATTTTGGCACCAAGAATCGACTGCCCTCCAGGTTGACCTGCAATTGTTTCTGTTAAAGCACCTCCATCTTTATCTACTCCAACAACAGTAAATGTTGTACTTGACTGATTGCCACCAGATGCTGTAGAAATTTTTATTTTTCCACCTAAAGCACTATGTGTTGACGGTGTTCCCAATGAGGTGTTGGCTGAAACTACCTTTGATTTAAATAAGTTTATGTCTTTGCTTAAATTAAAAAATACTGGTTGACTTAAATGCCCTACTTCAACGTTACCTGAACCAGAAGTTGAGTCTGGGGTTACACTTGTTACTGTTTTAAAAATTTTTGTGCCTGTAGATGTTAGTCCATCTCCCGAACCATTTATTACTTCCGTCAAAGAATTTCCAGACATATCTTTCCCTACGACAGTAAACTTTACACCACTTCTGTTTCCTGAAGAAGCAGTTGTTATGGTAATTTTACCTCCTAATTCATCTGTACTAGGGGTGCCTAAAGCTGAGGCAGCTGAAATAGCTATACTGGATAGAACAGAAGTCGTACTTGTATCTTTTAAAAACTTTACTGAAAAATCATCCTTAGAATCAGTTCTATCTATATTAATTTCAAATGGTATATCAGTTGCTGAAGGTTTTATCGCCAATTGACCTTTTAAAGTTGTTGTAGCTTCAGAAACTCCAAATTGTGATGCTAAAGATAAATTTGTAGTGTTTTGTAATAATTCAAACTGATCTCCTTCAACAGTACCTTCTGCAGTAACATACAGTTTGTATCCAGGCGCAGTTCCAATTTCTATGTTTCCTGCAGTTGCTGAAGTAGGCGTAACTGATGTAATGGTTTTAAATATTTTGCTACCTACGACTGATTGGCCAGCAATAGGACCAAAAATTGCTTCGGAAATTGAATTATCATCTAAATCTGTACCAGCAATTGTAAATTTGTTTTTGCTTTCATCTCCTACTGATTTTATAGAAATTTTAGTACCAGAAAAAGTAGTTGAGGCACTTGTACCATTTAAAGTTAGAGCACTGCCTGCAGACCCGTTTTGAGATAAAGCAATACCATCAGTATCTAATATAGCAGTTTCTTCATACCTAGCTTTTACCCTATTTTTTTCTATGCCTTCAACCAAAGGTTCTCCTGACTGCATACGTATTTTATATATTTGTCCTTCAAAAGTTAATTCTAATCTATTGTCTTCAGAGGGAAGATTACTAATAACTTTTCCAGTTAATTGAGACGTTGGAGCTTCCTCTCTAATTTTTGCAATTAATGCAGATGATATTTCTGATGAAGTGTCAGCATTTATTGTATTTGCATTTATTGTTGCTGACCATTCACCATCTCCTGGAGTTGTTCCTATTCTAATATCACCAGATGTATTATTAGCTACAGATATAGAGCTAATTTTATGAAAAATTTTGCTTCCTGTAGTTATTGTTCCATTACTACCTGAAATTGTTTCAGTTAAAGTTTTTCCATCAGAGTCTACACCTGTAATTGTAAAGGAATTAGTTCTTTCATCCTGATAACTTTCTACCCTTATTTTTGCTCCTAAGTATGAAGCAGTTGATAGAACCTCAGTCATTGTAATTGCTCCTGAAGAGTAAGTAGCTTTTTTAACTAAAGATTCATTATTAACTATTTCTTGGCGTCCAGTAGTACCTATCTTTACATTTCCATTTGCTGTAGCAGTAGTTTCAAATGATGTAACTGTCTTAAAAACTTGTGAACCAATTGCCACACCATTGTTTACACCTTGGATTTTATCAAAAACAGTGTTTCCATGTTTATCCGTTCCTGAAATAAAAAATGAATTTGAAGCCTCATTTGCAGCACATGTTATCGTAACTACAGAATTTAAATTGCTTGCATTTCTTAAAGAACCAGTAAATGATTTTCCTGAAGCAGCACCACCTGGATTAGCACTTGTATAAAGGCTATCGTCATCTATTACTTCTACTTCGTAAGCATTTAATGGTATGCTCAAACCATATTTGGATAGCCCCGCTTGAGCTCTTTTCCCATTTTGTCCAGCAACATTGTCGTCTAAATTTCCTAGAGAAATTGGCTTTACAGTAATTCTTTCTCCTGAAGAACTATATTGTATATCATAATAACCATTAAGAGAATTATCTTGGGTTGACCCTTTTATCTCACCACTATCAATTTGTGTTGAGAATGCAGAGCTCGCAGAAAATTTCAAATTCCCTTTAATGTAAGCGCTTTTTTCATTAGTATCAGAAATATCAATGACGTGTTTATCAGATATTATTTCATATTTATCATTCAAAGTATTTATACCAAAGTCTGATGGAGCGACAATACTTGTCATCTCAATATCATAACCATCGTTTGAAATTAATATTAATCTATCAAAATCTGATGTATTAACTGCTTTTATACTTGTTTGAGATGTAAATTGATTAATTTGTCTGGCTAAACCAGAAAGATCCTCTGCATCAACAGTAGATGTGATTGCTACACTATCTGTATTACTACCCTTTAAATTAAAACTAAAAGTTCCACTTGTACTAGATTCTAAAGGACCTAAAAGAACTTTTGTTGAACTATTTACCTTTATCCCTGTTCCAGACAAATCTTTATTTAATTTTTTTGCAATATAGTTAGCAGAAGCATTTATCGGTATAGCACTTATTGCCGTTTGATCATGTTCATTTTTAACTGTCAGATTATATCCTGAAGCTTTTATACCAATTTTTAAGTTTCCCAAACCATTGGCACTTGAACTTATGGATGTAATTGATTGAAATATTTTTGTTCCTGTTACACTAGTAGTATTGCCCCCTGTAATTGCTTCAGTTTGATATTGTCCATCCTGATCATAACCTTTTATTGTATAAGTAACCCCAGAATCATTTGCTGCATTAGTGATAGTAACAAATCCATCTAAATCTTTTGAGTCTGATAAACTTCCATCTAGTGTCAACGTTCCGGATAGAGAGACTGCACTTTTATTTATGAATAATGCATCGTCATCTGTAGATTGCTTGTCGTAACTAATATTTGATCCTATATTACTAACATAATCTCCTGACGAAGTTATTCTTGATAAACTCATTCCTCTATAATTTTTATTTAAATAATCATTTCTATATTCAGCATTTTTAGAAAAACCATTTTCTTCTTTAATCATTGATGCGATTTCAGCTGAACTTAGTGCTGTTCCTGAAACATGACGTCCATCTTTTGTAAAAATTTGTATTTTACTAGCTTTTGAGTTTTCAGAACTTATTTGTGAAATAGCTGCACTATATGTATTCCCATTAGATAATATACTTGCCGAAGATACTGCTGAGTCAGAAGATGTAATAGTTAAAGTTCCATCACCTCCCGCTGCATATAAACCATAATTTCTAAAATCATGTTGACTTAAACCATCTAGAGATAAACCAGAATTTAAAATATCAGCTAATTCTTTTACAGATTTTATTCCATCTCCTGGGTCTGTCGTTGCTGAAGTTACAGTAACTGAGTTTCCATTAGCTAGGTTTATTGTTATATTTGAAAAACCTTTAATTTGACTATTATACATTCCAAAACTTGCTGAGGATTGGTTTAATAATGAAGATAATTGTAATTCTTTTGTATTAGAGGGTATAATTGAAAATGCCCCTCCTTTTAAAAAACTTGATGATAATAAAGGATTAGAAGAAGAAGAAAATACTTTTTCAATATTAGGAATTATGTTTTCATTATTAACATCTTCTTTCCCAATAATATTTAAAAGAGCATTTCCTGTATTAGTTAAGTTTGATGAAATTAATATTTTTGAGGCAGCTGCTATAGATTTTGGATCCTTTAACAAAAAAGAAAATGATGACGCATTTGTCTTAGTTGGCCCTAAGGTAAATGTATCGCCATTTGATGGTGAGCCAATTATTTTAACTCCAAAACCTTCAAAGTTTAAATTATCAGGGTTATAAAGTTTTATTCCTGAAGAACTTGATACTTCCCAACTATTTGATGAAGCAATATATTTAAAAGTCTTATTTTCCTGTTTGACTCTATTTTCATCTCCTATTAAAAGTTCAACATCAAAATTTGATTGGTTATTTATGCCTTTTGTAGATCCTAAAGAATTTACAGAAAACATTGTAGATCCTTTTTTTCCATTTAAATCAATCCCATTCATCTGAATATCATTAAAATCTTTTGTTACTCTGAGAGCTAAGTCGCTAATTTCAGACTGAACTTCACCTAGCAAATCGTAAAAATTTTTAATTCCTGCCAAAAGTCCACTAGACATATCATTTATAGCAGTATTTTTACCCCCTCTCGCGAGATTAAATGAAAGTCTATTTTCTTGAATTGAGTGGGACATAATTGAGTTTTGAGTTTTATCTAAAAGTATATTTCCATTTCCAGATACACCTGATCTTATCTTTACATCTCCACTATCTCCATAATCTACAGTAAAATTAATATATTTAGATAACTCTAATAATAACTTGTCTCTAGCATCTAATATATCGGGAGAAGAGTTCTTTGACCCTCCACTCATAATCAATTTATTTACTTGAGCTAACTGGGTTAAAACTCCATTTGCTTGTTTAAGATATTTAGAAGATTCTCTATTAGCTGTGTTTTTAAAATTATCCACTTGATTATCATAATTATTAAATGAATTTGCTAAGGCTTTTCCGCTTTCAATCGCAACAGTTCTTGCAGAAAGTTCATCAGGTCTTGAGGCTACGTCTTGAAGAGAATTAAAAAACCTACCAATAAAAGTTCCTAGATCACTATCACTTGGTAAAAGCATATTTTCTAACTTATTTAAATCATCAACAAATTTATCTAATTTTTCAAATTCTGAATTAGTATTTCTTTCATTTGCTGCTAAAAAACTATCAAAAGATCTTCTTATTTGATTAACCCTAACACCTAAACCAGACTGATCTGGAACGTTCGTAACCCCCCCTTGAACACTGGGCACTTCTTCAAGATCAGCGGCTCTTTTATTATAACCATCAGTGTTAACGTTGGCTATATTCTGTCCTGTAACAGAAAGAGCTTGTCTATATGCTTGAACTCCTGATTTACCGATTTCAAATAAACTTGCCATTTACTTCTTTCTACTTACTCCAACATTGTTTTTAAATTGTTCAAAAAGTGCTTCAGCAATTCCAAAATTTGATTTGTCTGATAAAACTTTAGAGAATTCTTGATCTATCATACTATTAAAAGTGTCTTCGGCTTGAGAATCAAAAAGCCCATCAGCAATTTTACTTTTTCTAGCTTGTTTCAGTAATTCATTTACAAATATTGATTCAAATTGATTTGCTACAGTTTTTAATTCTTCAAGCTTATCTTGTGAACTCTTAAACTTTATATTACCATTTAATGCTTTTTCAGTTGATAAGTTAGTTTTTGATATAAAATTATTTTCCATAATTTAACCTATATTATGATCATTTGTGCTCTTAAAGCGCCAGCCTCTCTCAATGCTTCTAAAATAGCTACTAAATCAGCACTATTAGTGCCTATTGCATTAATAGCATCAACGATATCTGACAATGTTGTTCCTGCATTAAAAACAAAAGCTGATACATTTTCTGCTCCTGCTGACAATTCTGAATCTTCGTTTGTTGCTGCTTCTGTTTGATTTGTAACAGTAGTGTTAGCATTTTGTGTGGTTGTAGTAGCACCTGGTGTTGTTGTAGAAGATTCTTGAACTTTTACGGTTAAACTACCATGACTAACAGCTGCGGGAGTTACTCTAACATCTCCGCCAATTACTACAGTTCCTGTTCTAGCATTTACCACCACTCTTGCCTTGGGTGCTGCAGGTTTTACATCTACATTTTCAAGTATACTCATAAAGGAAACTTTCTGCGATGAATCTTCAGGAGCTTTTACGCTGATGGATGTCGCATCAATGCCCTTTGCTATATTAGGGCCAAATAATTTATTAAGCTCTTCAACAATATTATTGACTGTTGTAAAGTCACCTTGATGTAAATTCATAACAAAATTTGATGAATTAATGAATGGAGTTTCTACCATTTTTTCTACCGTTGCTCCATTAGCTATTGAACCAACTGTAGGAATATTTACAGATAAGGAAGAACCATCTTTACCTTCAACTCCAAAGCCTCCAACAGCTAAATTTCCCTGAGCAATAGCATAAACTTGTCCGTCTGCTCCTTTTAAGGGGGTCATTAAAAGAGTTCCACCCCTTAAGCTTTTGGCCTTACCCATTGAAGAAACTGTAACATTTATTGTTTGACCTATTTTTGTAAAAGGTTTTAATTCTGCCGTGATCATAACTGCTGCAGCATTTTTTGCAGTTAGATCAGAGGTAGTAACCTTAAGACCAAACTGAGAAACAGTAGACGCCATACTTTGCAATGTTACATTGGTAGCTGAGTCTCCTGTTCCATCTAAACCAACAACTAAGCCATAACCTAAAAGTTGATTTGATCTTATACCAGCAAAGCTTACTAAGTCTTTTAATCTATCTGCTTTAGCTTGACTTACAATTGAAGCTAAAACAATAAATAGAGAAATAATAAAGAAAAAAATTTTATCACTCTTCATAGTTTACTCCTTAAAAAGGCGATAATGCTCTAAATAATATACTTGCCCAACCAGGCTTAGATTCATTAGCTAATGTACCTGAACCTACGTACTCAATTTGTGCCTCGGCAATCAAATTTGAAGAAACAGTATTTGAAGCACTAATATCTTGAGGCCTAACAATACCTGATAATCTTATATACTCAGAACCTTCAGTTAATCTTAATTTTTTTTGTCCTTTAATTTCTAAATTACCATTAGGGTAAACTTTGACAACAGTGGCTGAAATAAAACCAGTTAATGAGTTTGATTGTGATGCAGATCCTGAACCTTTAAAAGTATTAGTTTTTGACATATTACCGCCAAGACCAGCAAAGTTTCTTAACACGCCTGTTGGTCCAACCTCTGCTCCAATAGCATCTTCTTTACTAGTTTGGCTTGAAACTGATTTGGTAGATGAAAAAGTTTCACTTAACTGAACAGTTAAAATATCTCCAATTTTATGAGCCCTCTTATCAGAAGAAAATAATCCAGGTGAACTTGTACTGTAAATACCTCCATTTGCTGGATTAATTTTATTCATTTCTACTAAAGATGGCTTGAGAGGTACAAATTCCGCATTAATTGTTTCTTCCACATATGAAGAACAATTAGATAGTGCAAAAAATAATATACTTAAAACAATTTTTTTCATTAGATTAAGTTCCTATAGATTCTGATTAACAAATCGTAACATTTCATCAGAACCAGAAATTGCTTTTGAGTTAACTTCATAAGCTCTTTGTGTTTCAATCATTTCAACTAATTCTTGAACAACATTTACGTTTGAACTTTCTAGTGCTCCCTGAACTAATTTACCAAATCCATTTGTAAATGGGTTCTCAACAACAGGCGGTCCACTTGCAGGCGTTTCTGCTAGAAGATTTTGACCTATTGGTTGTAACCCTGTAGGATTAGCAAAGTCAGCTAATTGCAATTGTCCAACCTCTTCAGCATCTACCTGACCAGGTATTTGGACTGATACTATACCATCCGAAGATACATTGATAGATGTTACACCCTCTGGTATTGCTATTTCTGGTTGAACAACATACCCAGAAGGATTAGTTAAAAGACCTTCTGCATTCTTACCAAAAGTACCAGCTCTACTATAACCGATTCTTCCATCTGGGATAAGAATTTGAAAAAAACCTGAGCCGTCAATCGCTAAATCTAATGCATTATCAGTTGTTACTATATTTCCTTGAGAAAACAGTTTATCTGTATTAATTACTTTTACACCTGTACCAACATTAAAACCTGATAAACTTTTAGTTTCCCCTGTAGTTTGAGCTCCTGCTGTTTTTAAAACCTGATACAAAAGTGTTTCAAAGTTTGCTCTATCTCTTTTAAATCCAGTAGTATTTACGTTTGCAAGATTATTTGAAATTACTTGCATTCTGCTATTTTGAGCGTTGAGACCTGTTTTAGCGACATGCATTGCATTAGACATAAAAAAAACTCCTAAAATAATTATTTAGAAGTTTGCAATAGATATGCCAAAACTATAGATAGAAAAACTTAATTTGGCATCCTCATAAGACTAGCAGTAGCTTCATCCAGCTCTTTGGCAGTTTTAATAAACTTAACATTTACTTCAAAAGCTCTAGATTGTTCAATACCTGCGACAAGTTCATCAACTGATTTTACATTAGAACCCTCTAAAAAACCTGAAACTATGGTTGAAACCTGATCCGGTTCAGGGATTCCTCCTTCTTCTGTCCTTATAAAACCATCTAATGACTTAACTAGCTTTACATTTTCACCACCTTGGGTAGTTGCTATTTGACCAACTACAACTAATTGACCAGGTTCAGCGTTTAAAGGTTGAATTGAAATAATACCATCTCCAGAAAAATTTATACTTTTAAAGGGAGGCACTTCAATTGGCTCTAAATCAACAGAGTAAATTTGGGCTCCAGTATTATCAGTCAAAAAACCATCTGGACCAACTTTTAAATCACCCCTTCTAGACAAAGCTAATGGACCTTGTTCTGGTTTTACTATAAAATAACCCTTTCCATCAATGGCTAGATCTAGTTTATTATCGGTTGGATTCATTGGTCCTTGACTATCATCAAATGAACCAATATCACTCAAAGCAAAAACTCTCGGGTCTATCCCATTTTTTCTATCCATATAAATCGAACCAAAGTTTGCTTGAATATCTTTTTTAAAAGCAACAGAATTGGTATTTGATAAATTTTGAGCTAGCACAGATCGATTGTTTTTTAAAATCTGCATGCTATTTAAAGCTGTAAATATACTCTTGTCCATTTTAAAATTTCCTTAAAATAATTTATGCTCTAATTTGAATTATTGCCTGAGTTAATGTTGTGTTTGTTTCTATAGTTTTAGCATTTGCCTGAAAGTTTCTTTGGGCAGTAATCAAGTTTACTAGCTCTTCAGTAATATCAACATTGGACCTCTCAAGTGAACCTGATAAAATAGTTCCATAACCATCTGCACCCGCTTCACCTACATTAGCAACACCAGAAACCGAAGTTTCCACGTAGGTTGCGTTACCAATCTGTTTTAAACCATTTTGGTTGTTAAAGTTAACTGTAACCAATCTACCTAAAGCAAGGTTCAATCCGTTAGTATAGTTAGCACTTACTAGACCGTTAGAGGCAATGTCAAGACCGTCAAGTTTACCAACAGTCTGACCATCCTGAGTTACAGATTTTACATTAAAGTCAGAAGCAAATTGCGTAGATCCATTAAAGTTTAAATCAAGATTAATTGACAATGCAGACTGATTTAAAGCTGCATTTGCTGCAAAGTCACCTTTATATCCAACTTTTTGAATAGGACTTTGTAAATTACCTTGTGTATCAAAAGTCAATTCTCCTGGTCTTAGGAAAACTTTTGCGAAAGTACCATTTGTTGTTGGAGTCCAAGCACTATCAGGAGCTAGAGTAGTAGTAGTTCCTGCATCATTAACATATAATGACTGACCTGAGGCAGATTTTGCAGTTGCATTAGCCATGTTTACATACGATGGTGTAGAACCTGTCTGTAACTCTAGATTATCTAATCCTAATCTAGAACTTCCTGACACAAAGATCTTACTACTTGCACCTGTTGTACCAGTAGTGAATGTAAATGAATTAGAAGTCGTATTAAAAGCAACAGTTACTCCATTCACTGTGTTTCCAGCATTATCTTCCATTTGATTAATTCTTTCTTGTAAAGCTGTTGCTAATTGTGTTCCGTTATATACCCCTTCAGGCACCTTAATAGCTGCAGTGATATCATTCACGTTTACAACAAAAATAGTTTCCTCAGCAGCGGTTGATAAGAAAAAATCCTCAGATAAATCTTCGTTTGAAGTTTTGCCAGTTATAGCAGCCGCTGTGGATTGCAGACCCTTTCCAGCTGTATCTGTAGTAGTAACAGATACGGCAGAAGAAGCGTTAACACCCATAAGAGCATTAGTACCACCTGTTCCGGCTGTTGCGGCTGTTGCAACTCCATCTACAATTGCTAAACGACCTATCTCAATGTTTGATGATGATTGCCCTGAGTCTCCAACACCTACAGCTGAATTTGCAGGTATGCTCTCCCCTGTACTTCCACTAGAAATACTAAATTTTCTTGTTAAGTTGTTGAAAGAAACATCAACTCCATATGCTCTTTGAGTATCAGCAGCTATCTGGTCACCTTTGAACACAACTGACTCAGCTTTTAAAACAGCTCCACCTCCAATATTTGCAGTTGCCTTATTAGCTAACGTTTTTAACCCAATTTTATTTGATCCAGTTCCTTCGCCAGGTGCATAAGCCGAGAAAGAAAACATTTTACTTGAGGTTGATGTACCGATTTTTGATGGTACACCTTGCAAGGTAAAGTTTTGACCAGAATAATCATAAGTAATTTTTAAAGCAGGATCATTTTCGTCAACCCAATCATCAGTAATTGATATATCTTGAAAAATTGCAACATTATTATTGTGTGTAGCGGCTGTAGTACCTCCTGTACCTCTTGTTAAACCGGTAAATGTTGTAGCTGTTTTCCCAGTATAATGAATTAACTCATTTTCAATTCTAATGTAACCATTATCCTCAAACCCAGTAGTTGAATCAACTGTAATAGAGGTTGCTGCTGCTGTTACGTTTGATGCATCATCAATTAGTGTAGTTCTTGTCTCTAATCCTAATGTTTCAATACTCTCAACTAAACTAACTTCTGGAAGAAGAGTTATAACTGCATTATTATTGTGTGTCGCAGCAGTAGTACCGTTAACTCCCCTAGTAAGACCAGTTAGTGTTGTAGTAGTTTTACCAGTATAGCTAATTTGTTCTGTCCCGATTTTAATTGTACCTTGATTAGGCAAAGTTGTTCCAGATAACAAAGTATCGTAAGTTATTGTTGTTGCAGTAGCTGTAATATTTGATCCATCATTAATTGCGGCTGTAGCTGTTGTGATCGCAGTAGTATTATCAGCAGCTCTGGTAATGCCTGTAAATGTAGTGGCAGTTGTCCCTGTATAAGACATTTTTTCAGTACCTAATAAAATAGTTCCTGAAGTTGGGAAACCTGTAGTAGAGCCAACAGTCAATGTTCCACCTGTTAAAGCAGGAGTAGGAGTTGATGTTTCAACCTGTGCAGCAGCTACAGTATTTCTTAACTCATCTTTAAAAGTACTAAAAATACTATCAGTAAAATTCGTTAAAGAGATTGCCGTATCATCAACATGAGCAGAAAGAGTTGCTGAAGAAAAAACAAATGTTGTTGATGTTTTACTTGTATAAGTAATTGAGTCTGAACCAATTGTTAGAGTTCCAGTATCTGGAAAACCTGCAGTAGTATCAACAGTTATAGATGTTGCTGAACCAGATGAAATAGCTCCATTGATTAAAGTATTAGGTTGTTTAATATCTTTGTTCAAATAAGCATGCTTATTTAATTCTTTTAAAACAATTCTTTTACTTCCAAAATGAGTTGTTTGATTATCAAATATTCCAGTTCCACCCTCGAAATAGGCATCAACATCCTTAGAAGCTGTGTGCAAAACTTTTATTTTCGTATCAGTAATGTTTATAGCGGATGTTGAGTCAGATTTAAGATTCAAAAATTTATTACCACTTGCATCAGTTCCTGCACTTGATACTGAAAATTTTGCGCCATTATATTTTAAATTGTTTACTGTAGAAGTTGTTGTATCAAACTCTCCAGCAATATAAACTTCAGTAGGAAAAGTAGTTGAAGAAATAGTGGAATCTGGATCATTGATGTAAACTTTAAGAGTTCCACTTGCGTCCTGTACCATTGTATTACCACTAACTGCTTTAACGTCTAGCGACTTTTCAAATACTTTCAAGGTTGGCGATGAATTATAATAACTGTGAAGTAAAAACTTTGTTTCGTCAGTAGCTGCATTTTCATTTGTTAAGTCAGTAGCTGGTTGTTTATAAGTAAAGCTTAAGACTTCTGTTTCTTTTACTGCGCCAGACATTTTTAATCCTGTACCTCTGGCAAATAATGCTGAACTTACACCGTAGGTTGATGAATTATTAGTAGCTCCATCAGCTGTCACGGCTGCTCTATTTAATGCATCATTAATTTTCAATTGAGCATGAGCTAAAAACTGTTGTCTTTCAAAATTTGGTGAAGCTACATTTTCAATACCACTTGTAGAACTAAATAAATCTTCAGTTACAAAACTATCTTGCAT
>MDSV01149530.1_pt1 | contig 33005 bp, 32 predicted proteins | sample 810851 | NCBI WGS metagenome assembly MDSV01 (sample SAMN05326640, study PRJNA326480) | marine metagenome | isolation source: seawater | place: Atlantic Ocean: North East | collected 2012 | reverse complement strand
TCTAAACTTTTTTTTTCAAAAAAAGTATTAATATGTGTTTCTAATTCATCCCAAAGATCATGGGTTATACATTTTGATGCTTTTCCATTACATCCCTTTTTTGACTCTTTATTACATTTTACAGTTTTTACTTTTTCATCTACAGCATGAAAAATATTATTAAGTTTTATCTCATTTGGCTTTTTAGAGAGAACATATCCTCCTTGTGTACCTCTAATACTTTTTACAATTTGGTTCTTTCTAAGTTTGGAAAAAATTTGCTCTAAATAATCCAAAGAAATACCTTGTCTTAAAGATATGTCTCTCAGCGAAACAGGATTAATATTATCAAACCTCGCTAAATCAATTAATGCCATTACGGCGTATCTTCCTTTAGATGTTAATTTCATATTACCCTTAATTTTTGGGCTTTTTATACATACCTGACTTATTTGGTCAAGTATACTTTACAAAAAAAAGTTAACATTTTGTCGCTTAGTTGTGATAAACGTACATTTTTTTTGAGAACAATAATCAATAGCATATATGGAAAATAAAATTTTAGAAATATTTATTCCAGGGCCAGCAGGTAGACTGGAAGCTAAATATTTCAAAAGTAAAAAAAATACTTCTCCAATTGCTTTAGTTCTTCAACCTCACCCACAGTATGGTGGTACTATGAATAATAAAGTAGTCGTAGATACATTTAATACATTTATGGAAAATGATTTTTCAGTTTGTAGAGTAAATTTTCGTGGTGTTGGAAAAAGCGATGGTGAATTTGATAATGGACAGGGAGAACTTGCAGATGCAGCTGCAGCTTTAGATTGGTTAGAAAGAGAAAACTTTGACAATTCACAATGCTGGGTTTCTGGTTTTTCATTTGGTTCTCTAATTGCAATGCAATTATTAATGAGAAGACCAGAAATAAATAGATTTATTGCAATTTCACCACAACCTAATGTTTATGACTTTTCATTTTTATCTCCATGTCCTACATCCGGTTTAATGATTTATGGAAAAAAAGATGAACTAGTTCCAATAGAATTTATCAATGAATTATATGATAAGTTAAGTGCGCAGAAAGGAATTAAAGTTGACTTTCAATCTATAACTGAGGCAAATCATTTTTTTTCAAAAAATACGGAAGGTCTTTTGAAAAATCTAGATAGATATATTAAAAAAGAAACAGCTCTGTATTAAAAATTCTTTATCACCTTTCCACCTGACACAGATATTTTGCATCCTGTAGTATTTGGGAAAGTTATTGGTAAATCCAAAAAAGATCTTATCGCGAGATAACCGAAAGCTTGAGACTCTATAAAATCACCGTTAAAGTTATATCTATCAATTAGTTCAATATCTATATTCTTATAATCTATTAAGTTTTTTTTAATACTATCAATTAAAAAATTATTTTTTCTCCCGCCTCCACTTATCAAATATTTAGTTTTATTATTTTTGTTAAATTTATTTGCATACTCAATTCCTTTTACAATCAAATGAGCAGTATAATTTGTAATAGTAGCACTTCCATTTTCTAAAGAAAGTCCTTTAGCAAAAGAAATATCAAAATTTTTTATATCTAAAGACTTATCATAAGAATCAATACTAAAATTTTCTATTGCTTGATTTAAAATTAAACTATCAACAGTTCCAGATTTTCCAATCTGTCCCTTATCATCATACTTATATTTAGAATTTTTTTTAATCCATAGATCTATTAAGCAGTTTCCGGGTCCTATATCAAAAGCTTTTAACTTTTCTGTTTTAAGATCATTATCCTCTGTAATTGTAATATTTGAAATTCCTCCAATATTTAAAAAGCAAATTGGATATTTAATTTTATTTTTTTTATTTAAAATTTTAGATAAAAGATTATGAAAAATTGGTACTAAAGGAGCACCCTGTCCTCCATTAGCCAAATCATTCTGTCTAAAATCATAAACAACTTTTTTTTTTTGTCAATTGAGATAGTAATTTTCCATCACCAATTTGTTTTGAAATACTAATATTTGGTTCGTGAAATATAGTTTGTCCATGAAAACCTATTAAATCAATTTTATCTTGGTATTTTTCACTAATTTTATTAACAATTTTACTATGAAAAATTGTTAATTCTCTTTCCAATTGATTTACATCTTTAGAATATTTATGCAAATCATCTTCGTTAAAAATTAAACTTCTTAATTTAATTAGTTTATGATAAAGCTCATTATCAAATTTATAATAATCATCTAAAATATTTGTATAATCATTCAATCCATCAGACTTAATTAATGAAGCATCTATACCATCCATGGATGTACCACTCATTAAACCAATAGCGGTATATAAATTTTTTTTCATTATCATTTTTTTTTATCAAAATTTGTATATTGTACAATAATAAGCTTATGAATAAATTTTTAAAAGAATTTAAAGATAGAGGTTTTTTTTATCAATGTACTAATGAGAAAGAATTATCTATCTTACTAGAAAAAAAGAAAATTAAAGCTTATATAGGATTTGATTGTACTGCAGAAAGTTTACATGTTGGTAGTTTACTGCAAATAATGTGTTTAAGATTACTTCAAAAATATGGACATCGTCCAATAGTTCTGCTTGGAGGAGGTACAACAAGAATTGGTGATCCATCAGGAAAAGACAAAACAAGAATAATTCTTGGAGAAAGTAAGATCGAAAAGAATATTAAAAATATTAAAAAAATCCTAAAAAAATTTTTAGATAATGAAAATTCTGATACTAAACCAATTTTTGTTAATAATTATACCTGGTTAAAAAATTTGAATTATATATCTTTTCTAAGAGATATAGGAAAACATTTTACAATCAATAAGATGTTAACATTTGAAAGTGTAAAAACCAGATTAGATAGAGAACAATCTTTAAGTTATATGGAGTTTAATTATATGATTTTACAAGCATATGATTTTTTAGAATTAAATAAAAAAGAAAATTGTATTTTACAAATTGGTGGATCTGATCAATGGGGAAATATTGTTAACGGGGTAGAATTGATTAAAAGATATTCTAATAATCAAAGTTTTGGTCTAACAACTCCACTAATAACTCTAGCTAGTGGAGCAAAAATGGGAAAAACCGAAAATGGAGCAATATGGTTAGATGAAAAGTATCTTTCTCCATATAATTATTGGCAGTTTTGGAGAAACGTAGATGATAGAGACGTGCTTAAATTTTTAAATTTTTTCACTGAAATTCAGATTTCTGAAATTGAAAAATTGAAAAATAATAATATTAATGACTTAAAAATTTTACTTGCAAATAAAGCTACTGAAATGCTTCATGGAAAGAATGCAGCTAAAAACTCAGAAATAACTGCTAAAGAAGTCTTCTCTGATAATTCCTCGGGTTCGAAACTTCCTTCAATCAATATAAAATGGAATGAGAATGAAAAAAAAATGAATATAGTTGATCTTGTTTTTTTATCTCAATTAGAAAATTCAAAAAGTGAAGTAAGAAGATTGATCAAAGGTAATGCAATAAAAATAAATAATAAAGTTATTAATGATGAAAAATTAATATTAGATAAAAATAATTTTAGTAAGAAATATCTTAAACTTTCAATTGGGAAAAAAAGACATCTCAAAATAGAATTTAATTAATTCTTTTTTAATTTTTCTAATGTTCTAGTAATAAATCTTGGTGTTAAAGTTTTTAAAGGGTTAACTGTAGTTTCTAAATTTTTTGGATGTCCCTTAATTTTAAAACTTACACCAAAAACTCCCTCTCCAACCTGAGAACCAACAAGAATTTTTCCTAAAAATGGAATGGATCCAATCGTTTTATTAATTGTAGTTGCTGGTACAAGAGTTCCTCTAAGACTTACAAGTTCATCTTTTACAATATACCCACTCATTAATATAGAAATTGCGGGTCCTATAGCATACAACTCGGTAATGTTAACTGTACTACCATCACTATCAAAATTCATTTCCAGCTCGTTAAATCGTATACCTTCGCCAGTTAAAATGTCTGCAATACCCTGAAGTGAGGCTAAAGTTAAAAGTTTTGTTAAAGCTGGAAGTTCTTGAAGTTTAAAATCTAAAATTTTAAGTGTTGAGTTAGATTTGTTATTTATTTCTTCTGAAAAAAATTCTAACTCTCCTTCTTCAAAGCCCTTGATAAAATTATATCTTTTGACTAAAGGCACTGCCTTTCCTGAAAATAAAGTTGTAATTATTTGATCATTATTAGATTTAATAGATAAAATAAATTTTTCATTATTTAAAAACTGAGATTTGATATCAAGGAATTTAACTTTATTATCTTTAATACTTAAACTCCCATCTAAATTATTTAGATAATTATCCTTATCTAGATAAGTTTGATCTATTTTTAGATTAAGATCAAAATCTTTTTTAAATAACTTATTTTTACTATTGTCACTATCAAGTACTTTTGTAATTAAATTATCTGCATTAAATGACGTGCCACTAAGATTGTAGGTGTCTCCATTTCTTGAGATTTTTAAAGAGTTTTTAACATCATCATAATCAAAAAAATCCAAATTTATTTTATCAATTTTTATAATTTTTAAATGTGAGTCTAAGAAAATATTTTTTAAATAAATTTGATTTTTATTTTCTTTTATTTCAATTATTTTAAAAATTAATTCATTATCATTTTTTATACCTTCAATTTTTATATTCGCTTTATTCTTAATATCTTTTTTAAAGTTTAAAAATTCTATATTTAATGGATTTTGACTTAATTCAAGTATTGTTTTAAATTTGAAAAATTTATCTTTATTATCAAAAGAATATTTAATTTTATCAATTTCATTTTGTAATAAAATATCACCATTACCCTCAATATTATAAAAATTATTATTTAAATAAAAATTTATATTGTGATTTTTCAAATAAATTTCATTCTTTATTTCAGGAAAAAAATATTTTCCTTTTTTTTTGTTTTCAAATATTAAATTTTCTATTTTTACTTTAGAATTAAGAAATAAATTTTTTATCTTAAACTTATCATTTATTTTAAATGAGAAATTATTTTCTGAGCTAAAATTTATTTTTTTAATTGTAAACTTTTTTTCATGTAAATTTATTATTTTTGAAATTTGATCTTTATCTAATTCTAAAATTCTATTTTTAATTGAACCTTCAATAAAAATATCATCTATTTTTTTTACTAAAGATATTTTATCAGAAAAAAAATCTAATTCATTAATTGAGAACTTAACATCTTGAAGATTATAAATTTTATTTTTAATTTCAAAAAGAAAATGAATTTGATTTAGGTCGTATTCTTTTAACAAATCAATTTTGCCATCTTTTAAATAACCATTTATTTCATAATTGTTTTTTATTTTTCCATTCTTATCAAAATTAATTTTAATATCGGCGATTAAATAACCTTTTTTAATTTTATTTTTTAGAATGTATATTTCTGGTGAACTTCTGACTGTTTCTATTAAATTTATTAGATTGTTAATTTTTATTGATTTCGTCGAAATATCAAGGTTTTGTATTAAATATTCTTTTTTAAAAAACGATTTAATTGAAATTTGGGTCTTAATAGTCTCAAAATCAATAACTTTTCCACTGTAAGAAATTTTCGGATTTTGTGTTCTTGCCTCAATAATTAACTTTTTTATATTTAAATATAAATGAACTTTATTAATTTCTACATTAAGGTTTTTATCAAATTTATTTACGATATTGTTAATTTGACTGTTAAAACTGTCTGTTTTTATTCCAAAAACTGAGACATAACCAATCGAAATAATGGTAACTATTAAAATTAAAAATGATAAATATAAAACAAATTTTTTCATTGAATTTTATGAAGGGATTTTTCTAAAAATTGATCTATTTCACCGTCTAAAACTTTATCAGGACTACTGCTTTCAAAATTTGTTCTATTATCTTTAACTAACCTGTAAGGTTGCAAAACATAAGATCTAATTTGGTGGCCCCATCCTATTTCCGATTTTATGGCCTCATTATTTTGATTTTTTTCATTTTTTTTCTTAGTTTCATAATCATACAATCTAGCTCTCAACATATTCATGCAAGTTTCTTTATTTTTATGTTGAGATCTTTCGTTTTGACACTGAACTACAATTTTTGAGGGTAGATGAGTAATTCTAACAGCACTATCTGTAGTATTTACATGTTGTCCTCCTGCTCCACTTGAGCGATATGTATCTATTCTAAGATCTTTCTCAATAATTTCTATATTTATATTATCATCAACTACTGGATACACCCAGACACTTGCAAAACTAGTATGTCTTCTTGCTCCTGAGTCAAACGGTGAGATCCTTACCAATCTATGTATACCTGACTCTCTTTTTAGCCAACCAAACACATAGTCTCCTTCAATTTTAATTGTTGAAGATTTAATACCTGCTTCTTCACCTTTATGTTCACTTATTAAATTTGTTTTAAAACTTTTACTATCTGCCCATTTAAGATACATTCTCCTAAGCATGTCAGCCCAATCTTGACTTTCGGTTCCTCCTGCTCCAGCATGAATTTCTATATAACAATCAAATGCATCAATTTCATCAGACAAAAAACATTTTACCTCATTTTTTTTTACAGATATTTTTAAATTTTTAATATCTTTCAAAATTTCTAATTTAATAATATCGTTATTTTCTTCAGAAGCTAATTGATTTAAATCTTCAAGATCTTTTAATTTTTCAATAGAAAAATTGTATGAATTTATTAAATCCTCAAATAATTTTTTTTCTTTAATAATAATTTTTGTATTGTTTTTATCTTGCCAAAAATTAGAGTCTAACATTTGGGTATTGAGTTTTTTTAGTTTTAATTCAATATCATTTTTTTCAAAGATACTCCTTAATTCTTTGATTAATTTTTTCTATTTCTTCTTTAAAATTAAAATAATCTTTTTCCATTAATAAAACTTTAATATATTATTTTCAGCTAATCTATTACTATTTAAATCTATTACTTTACCATTAAATACATTATGATCCTTATACGCTTCTATGATTGTATTTTTTGATGAAAAATTTGCTTTTTGTCCAGATATAGGGTCTATAACCATCATTGTAATTTGATCAGCGACTTTAAAAGGCCTGGCGTCAGATTTTTTGATAGCTTTTTTGACGAAATTCTCAAAAATTGGTAATGCAGTTTTTGAACCCGTCTCAAACTTACCCAGAGGTTGAGGATTATCTGCACCGATATAGACCCCTATCAACAAATTTGAAGTATAACCAATAAACCAAGTATCTGTATTTTTATTTGTTGTTCCTGTTTTTCCAGCAATATTCAATTTTAAATTTTTTAATTTTTTTGCGGTGCCTCTTTGTATCACTCCTTCTAATATAGATGTCATCTGAAAAGCAGTTTGAGGTGAAAATATCTGTTTATAATTATTTTTAATTTGAGGATAATCATTACCTAAATATGAGATTTTATCACAATTTGTACATTTTCTTTTATCATTATTAAAAATAGTTTTTCCCTCACTATCTTGAATTCTGTCAATCATAATTGGATCAACTAATTTTCCACCATTAATAAACACAGAATAAGCTGATGTAAGTTTAAGTAGGGTAGTTTCTGCAGATCCTAGAGAAATAGATAATAGTTCATCAGGGTTTTCATAAATTCCTAAATTTTTTGAAAAATCAATAATCTTTTTTATGCCCAAGTTTTGAGCAATTCTTACAGTCATCAAATTTCTAGATTTTTCTAATCCTGTTCTAAGTGTTGATGGACCATAGAACTTTTTACCGTAGTTTTCAGGTTTCCACATCTTTAAATCAGTACCTTGCTCTAAAACGAGAGGTGCATCTAAAATTATCGAAGAAGGTGTGTAGTTATTTTCTAGTGCTAGAGCATAAATAAAAGGTTTAAAAGCAGAACCTGGTTGTCTTTGTGCTTGAGTAGCTCTATTAAATTCACTTTTTTTAAAGCTAAATCCTCCACTTAATGCTAACACCCTTCCAGTATAAGGATCCATTACTACTATACCTCCATTTACTTTGGGAAGTTGTTTTAAGGCAAATTTATCATCTTTAATTTGTTCTACATAAACTATATCTCCAACTTTTAACAGTTCTCTAAATTCTTTTTTTGTCCAAGAAATATCTTTATATTCTATTTCACCTTGCAATTTATTTTGAATTTCAATATCCACAGAAAATTTACTGATTTTTTTTACAATTGCTAATTTCCAATTTATGCTGCCCTCTATCATAAAGTTTTCTAAACCCTCATGCCAACTATCTGAATATTTTTTATTTATTAGACTTCCTCTCCATCCTTTTCTTTTGTCATAAGAAATTAAACCATCCCTCAAGGCTTTCGTTGCAATTTTTTGAAGTTCTAAATTGATAGGAGTATTTATATTAAATCCCTGTTTATAAACTTTATCGTATGTTAAGTTTTCAATAATATTTTTTCTAACATCCTCTATATAATATTGGGCATCCTCCAAAAAAACTTTTTTTGTCTTATTTAAAATAATTTGTTTATTCTTAAGTTCAAGGTACAAATTTGAGTCTATATATCCATTATCAAATAAATTTTTTAACACTAAATCTCTTCTAAATTTTGCTAGATCAATATTTCGATAAGGATTATAACGACTTGGAGCTTTTGGAAGAGCAGCTAATAATGCAGCCTCATTATAGTCCAAATCTTTGATAGATTTATCAAAATATTCTAAACTTGCTGCTGCAACTCCATAAGTTCCACTTCCTAAATATATTTGATTTAAGTATAATTCCAGTATTCTCTCTTTAGATAATGCTCTTTCGATTCTAAAAGCTAAAATGGCCTCTTTTATCTTTCTATTTAAGCTTACCTCGTTAGATAATAAAAAATTTTTAGCTACCTGCTGAGTAATTGTTGATGCTCCCTCTAATCTTTTTGAATAAATCAAATTTTTAATATTATTAATAACTGCTCTTAATACTCCTTTTGCGTCAACTCCTGGGTGAAAAAAGAAATTTTTATCCTCAGCAGATAAAAATGAATTAATGACTTTTTTTGGTATAGAATTATAAGGAACAAAGATTCTTTTTTCTTTTGAAAAATCAGCAACAAGCTCTCCATCACCAGAGTATACTTTACTTGAAACAGGAGGCTTATAATTCTTAAGAAATTTATAATCTGGGATATTATTTGAATAAGTCCATAAAATACTAAGAATAGTGATTATTACAATTAAAAATAACGTAGATATTCCTATTAAAATATTTTTAAAAAACTTATTCATTTTAATTCCATTATAACCTGTAATTTGTTAAAGATAAGGCAACAGAATTTAACAAAATTAATTAAACTAATTAATAAATGTATCAATTAATCAAAATATTATGGAAAAAAATTTATATATCGATGCATCGCATCCAAACGAAACTAGAGTTGTTCTTAAGTCAAATGAGAATATTGAGGACTATGAATATGAAGGTCTCAAAAATAATTTAATTAAAAATAATATTTATCTAGGTAAAGTTAGTAGAATAGAACCATCACTTCAGGCTGCTTTTATTGATTTTGGTAGGGAGAAACATGGTTTTTTATCGTTTAATGATATTCAATCAGATTACTATCAAATCCCTAAAGGTGATCTAGAAAAAATAAAAAAAGAGGAAGAACAAGCACGAGAAGAACTTTCAAAACAAATAGAAGCCAAAGAAGAGGAAAATATTGCCAGAGGTAAATTAGAAATTGATGATCCTATAGAAAAAGAGATTAACGAAGAAGCTGAAAATAAAGATAATCTTGATGAAGAAAAAGAAAAAAAAAAAGAAAATAGATTAAAATTTAAAAGATATAAAATTCAAGAAGTTATTAAACCAAATCAAGTAATTCTTATACAGGTTATAAAAGATGAAAGAGGACAAAAAGGTGCTGCTTTGAGTACTTTTATTTCGATTGCAGGAAAATATATAGTATTGATGCCTAATACTCCAAAAGGAGGTGGTATTTCTAGGAAAATATTTAATCCAGCAGACAGAAAAAAAATTAGAACTATTTTAAATGAAATTGAAATTCCAAAAGAAATGGGTTTGATTGTTAGAACTGCTGGTAGTAATAAAACCAAAAATGAAATTAACAATGATTTGAATACTTTGATTAAAACATGGAGTCAAATTAAAGATAACGCAATAAATTCAATTGCTCCGTCCTTAATCCATCAAGAAAGTGAAATTATAAAAAGAACTCTTAGAGACATGTTTGATGACAATACTCAAAACGTTATTATAGAAGGTAATGAGGGTTATAAAAAAGCACAATCTTTTATGAAAATGATTATGCCTTCAAGTGTAAAAAAAGTAAAAAAATATAGAGGCAAAATTCCATTGTTCATACAAGAAAATATTGAACAAAAACTTAATCAAATATTTGAATCAGAAATAAAATTAAAATCAGGTGGTTACTTAGTCATTAATCCAACAGAAGCTTTAGTATCAATAGATATAAACTCTGGCAGCTCTATTAAAGGCAAAAATGTAGAAAGTACTGCATTAGATACAAATATTGAAGCTGCAGAAGAAATATCAAGACAAATTAAAATTAGAGATTTATCAGGGTTAATCATCATTGATTTTATTGATATGCTTAGTTATTTAAATAGAAGATTAGTTGAAAAAAAACTTAAAGAAAAATGTAGAACGGATAGAGCGCGTATTCAAATTGGAAGAATAAGTAACTTCGGCCTCTTGGAAATGTCAAGACAAAGATTAAGAGAAAGTGCAATTAAATGGAAAGTATCACTTACAAATGAGTCTTTTTCTCAAAAATTGCTTAAAACAGTAGAATTGAAAGCAGTTATAAATAAAGCAAAATTTGTAGAATTAAAAGTTTGTGAAAAAATTTCTGATTTTTTAAAAGAAAACTTTATTAATGATTTAACATATTTCGAAAAGAAAAATAAAATGACAATAGATATTATAAGTGATCCATCACTGACAATAAATGAATATATAATTAACTTTCAAAATAAATCTAAAAAGATAATAGAAATTATTGAATATTTTGAAAAATTAAAAAATTTAGATTTACAAATTAAAGAAGATAAGATTCTTGAAAAAGAGGATAGTAAGAAATTTAAAAAAAAACCATTCAGAAAAAAGAAATACTACAAAAAAAAATTAGATTAAGCCTTTAGTTGGTGATGAGGGATTACCCATTAATGTCTTCTCTATTCTGCCAGAATTAAAAGATTGTCTACCTGCTATAACGGCATTTTTGAACGCAAGTGCCATTTCAAATGGTTTCTTTGCTTTTGCTATTGCAGTGTTAACTAATACTCCATCACAACCCAATTCCATTGCTATAGCTGCATCTGACGCTTGACCAAGTCCAGCATCAATAATTACAGGAAGTTTGGTTTGTTTTCTAATTATTCTAATATTTATTTTATTTTGTATGCCAAGCCCAGAACCTATTGGTGCTGCTAAAGGCATTATAGCTTCAGCACCTGCATTTTCAAGTCGTTTGGCCATCAAAGGGTCATCATTACAATAAACTAAAACTTTAAAACCCTCCTTAGTTAAAACTTCTGTCGATTTTAAAGTTTCAATCATATCTGGAAATAAATTTAATTTATCTCCTAAAACTTCTAATTTCACTAACTTCCAACCTCCAATTTCTCTTGCAAGTCTAAGTGTTCTAAGTGCATCTTGAGAGTTAAAACATCCAGCTGTATTTGGTAAATATTTTATTTTTTTTGGGTCTACATAATCCATTAAAAGTGGCTTTTTTTTATTTGTTATATTTACCCTTCGAACTGCAACAGTTACAATTTCAGCACCTGAAAGTTTAATTGCTTTAGCACACTCATTCATGCTTTTATATTTACCTGTTCCAACTATTAATCGAGAATTAAATTTTTGTTTAGCTATTATTAGTTTGTCTTTCCTCAAATTACCCACCTCCAATAAAATGTACTATTTCAATTTTATCATTATTTTTAAGATTAATCTTTTTAATTCTTTTTTTTTCTATTATTTCTCCATTAAGTTCAATAGCTACCTTTTTTAAATGTACATCTAAAAGTTTGATTAAATCTGACATTTTATAATTTTCAGGTATGAATTTTGTTTTACCATTTGCCCTAATTTTTATTTTTTTTACTTTTTTCATCGTATATAAATGGTGAATGAATAATAAAATTATAATTATTAATGGCCCTAATCTTAATCTATTAGGAGAAAGAGAACAATCACAATATGGATCAATAACATTTGATGGTTTAAAAAAGGAATGTTTAAAAAAAGCTAATGAAATTCAAATTAATTTAGAATTTGTTCAATCTAACATTGAAGGTGAAATTGTAAATTTGATACAGGAAGCAAGAAATAAACACGATGGGATTATCATTAATGCTGCTGGTTTCACTCACACGTCAGTTGCAATTAGAGATGCTCTTAATATATTTAAAAAACCAATTATTGAATTGCATATCTCAAATATTTATAAAAGAGAAGAATTTAGGCATAAATCCCTAATTAGCGATATTGCAACAGGAGGTATTTTTGGTTTAGGTTCGGAGGGATATATTTTGGCCATAATTTCAATACAAAAGATCATAGAAGATGAAAGTAGATAAAAGTATAATCAAAGAATTAAGTGAATATTTAAATGAGTATAATCTCTCAGAAATAGAAATTACAGAAAAAGATAAAAAGATAAAAGTCTCAAAAAATAATATTTCAATGAGCAGTGTACAAACAAGTCCATCAAACCTATCAAATAATTTTCACAATGAGAATGTAATAAATAAGGAAAAAATTAAAAATGGGATTGAGATAACATCGCCAATTATTGGGACTGCTTATCATGCTCCAGAACCAGGTGCAAAAAAATTTGTTGAAGTTGGAAAAAAAATAAAAAAAGGTGATACAATAATGATTGTGGAGGCAATGAAGACTATGAACCACGTTCCTTCATCATCAGATGGAATTGTAAAAGAAATATGTGTTGAAGATGGCCAACCAGTAGAATATGGGCAAACCATAATTATTCTTGAATAAATTAATGTTTAAAAAAATTTTAATTGCAAATCGAGGAGAAATTGCAGTTAGAATTATAAGAGCATGTAAAGAATGGGGAATTCCTACTGTAGCAGTTCATTCTGATGTTGATAAAAACAGTATGCATGTGAGAATGGCAGATGAAAGTGTTTGTATTGGATCACACCAACCTGCAAATAGTTATTTAAACATACCTGCTTTAATGTCTGCAATAGAACTTACTAATGCGGATGCTGTTCATCCTGGATATGGATTTTTATCTGAAAATGTAAACTTTGCAAAAATTCTTGAGGATAATAAAATTAATTTTATTGGTGCGAGCTCAAAACATATTGAAATGATGGGAGATAAAATCAAAGCTAAAAGTATAGCAAAAGAATATGGGCTTCCTGTAATAGAGGGGTCTAAAGGTGGAGTGAATGATATTATCCAAGCAAAAGAAATATGTAAGAATGTTGGTTTTCCTATTTTAATTAAAGCCTCAGGTGGTGGTGGAGGTAAAGGTATGAAAATTGTTTATAAAGAAGAAGAATTTGAAAAATTATTTTTAACAGCAAAATCTGAGGCTAAAAAATACTTTGGTAATGATGAGGTATATATAGAAAAATATTTTCAAAATCCTAGACACATAGAAGTTCAAATTTTAGCAGGAAAAAATAATGTTGTTCATCTTCACGAAAGAGATTGTTCAGTTCAAAGAAGGCATCAAAAATTGATTGAAGAAACACCTAGCCCTGTTTTAAATGATGAGATTAGAAAAAATCTTTTTTCAAGTACTGTAAAAATGGTAGAAAAAATTGGCTATATAGGCGCTGGAACAGTAGAATTTATTTACGAAAATGAAAAATTTTATTTTTTAGAGATGAATACAAGGGTGCAAGTAGAGCATCCTGTGACTGAAATGGTTACTGGTATTGATATAATTAAAGAACAAATTTGGATCGCATATTCTGGAGAAACAGCTCTTAAACAAAGCGACATAAACCCAAGGGGTCATGCAATAGAATGTAGAATTAACGCTGAGGATGCTAGTAAAAATTTCCAACCATCGCCTGGAACAATTGGTATGTGCCACCAACCATCTGGTTTTAGAACAAGAGTAGATGGTGCAATTTTTCAAGGTTATAAAGTAACTCCATATTATGACAGTATGATATGTAAATTAATTTGCCATGGAAGAAATAGAATTGAGGCAATTCAAAGAATGAATAGGTCATTAGATGAATTTGTTATTGAGGGTATTACTACGACTATCCCACTTCACAAAAAATTGCTAAATCATAAGAAATTTATTGAGTCTAATTTTAATGTGGGTTGGCTTGATAATGAAACTATAATTTAGTAACAACTAACTAACCAAATATCGTACACTGGATGATCAAAAGGTGCTATTGAAGGACTTGAGGAAAACATCCATCCATTAAAGACAAATACCTCGTTATTATTATTATTTGTTAAATCTTGGACTTGAATGTAAGCTGTTATTTCAGGATTATCATCAAACTTTGAATTTTTACATTTTAAACTTTTTAAAGATAGATCTTTAAATTTAGTCAACTCACCATTTTTTAACTTTACTAATGTGTTTTTTGAACTAATTTTATCTAATATTTTTAAATTAGTATAAATACCATCTAAATTATCTTTTGAGATTGAATTATTAACAAAAACAAAAAACCATATTATGAAAAAAAATAATAAAAAAACCTTATTCTTTCCAGCTAGTATATTTTTTTTTAATAACATCTTTATTTTTATTTGGATAATATGATTTTTCAGTACCTGTCAAATTTGACTGATGAGGTTTCTGCCATTCATATTTTTCTAGATCATGCTTTTTTTCTATTTTATTTGACATAAAATGTATCCACGAGTACCATTCTACTGGAATTTTTGAGGCGTCGATTGACTCAGCATAAATTATCCATCTCTTTCCATTTTTACTCTCGTAATATTTGTTTCCTAATTTGTCACTGCCAACTAATTTTCCAAAGAAAATTGTTTTTAATCTTGTTCCAATCGTATCTTGATTCCACCAAGTGAAAATTTTTTTAAATTGTGTCAACATAAAAATTTTTTAAATTATACAATTAAAAATTGTAAAATTTAAATTAGACTAAAATACGGATTTGTATATAAATAAATTAATTCACTATTCAAAACATAAAAAAAATTGAGGCATAATGGCAAAATATTTAGTTGAAACCTATTACACATGTACCTTTAAGGTAAATCATTTTCTAGATGATATAAATGAGACCGAATTAAATAATTTAGAGAAAAGAGATGATGGTAAATTTGAGGTTTTAGATGTTAAATTAGACAACCGAAAGACTAAAAGTCTTGATCCAAATAATAATAAAGTAGTTGTAAATAATCACATTGAAGAATTGCAGAAAATCAATCAAATAAAAACTTCTAATAAAGATACTATTCTTAATAATTTAAATAAATCTTCAGAAAAAAATGGAAAAAGATTTGGGATGCCTGATAGACGAAAAGGTTATATCCAAAAAGCAACTATAGGGGATCATAAAGTTTACCTACATACTGGTGAGTATGAAGATGGTAAAATAGGGGAAATTTTCATTGATACCAGTAAAGAAGGTGAATTAGTTAAAGCTTTAATGAACAATTTTGCAATTGCTATATCCTTGGGACTTCAATACGGGGTCCCATTAGATGAATTTATAAGTGCCTATGTAGGTACAAAATTTGAACCGTCTGGAAAAGTACAAGGTAACGATCGAATTTTAAGTGCAACGTCAATATTAGATTATATTTTCAGAGAACTTGCTATCTCATATCAGAACAGAGAAGATCTAGCCCACACACCCTCAATTGGGGTAAACGATGTTATTCCGAATGATGAGAAAAATTCTGAGGATCAAAACCAATTATTGAAAATTGTAAAAGATATAACTAGCAAAGGTTTTGTAAGAAATAATTATAAAAAAAATTTAGTTGACCTTTCAGATATAAAAATAAATTTAAAAGGAAATAAATAATCTTATTTTTTTTGTTTTAAAGCAATATTAAGTTCTTTAAGTTGGTCCTCATTAATTTCTGAAGGTGCCTTCATCATTAAGTCTTGAGCATTTTGATTCATTGGAAACATAGTAACTTCTCTAATATTCTTTTCATTTGCCAACAACATTACAATTCTATCTATACCAGGTGCTATTCCTCCGTGTGGTGGTGCACCATAACTTAAAGCATTTATCATTCCACTGAACTTTACATCTACTTGATCTTTATCATAACCTGCAATAGAAAAAAGTTTATACATAAGTTCTGGCTTATGATTTCTGATTGCTCCTGACGACAGTTCTATACCGTTACATACTATGTCGTATTGAAATGCAGATATACTTAAAGGGTTTTCAAAATTATTTTCAGTCAAGTTACCTTGTGGCATAGAAAATGGATTATGACTAAATTTAATTTTATTTGTGATATCATCCTTTTCAAACATTGGATAATCTACAATCCAACAAAATGCAAATACATTTTCATCAATTAAATTTAAATCATTTGCTATTTTATCTCTTGCTTGAGATGTGATTATTTCTAAGTCCTGTTGTTTGCCACAAGCCATAAAAATACTATCTCCTATATGAGAGTTTGTTATTTTCATAATCTCTTGCAGAGAATCTTTAGAAAAAAATTTTCCTATTGGCCCTTTAGCAGATAGATTTTTCTCTCCTTCGAATGTAAAATAGGCTAGACCTGATGCGCCTATTTGTTTTGCCCACTTATCAATATTATCAAAAAAACTTCTTGGTTTATCTTTAGTTTTTACCGTTTTAATACATCTAACTTTAGAGCCAGATTTTACTAACTTTTTAAAAATTTCAAATGTAACATCCTCACGTTCAAATATTTTTGTTATATCATTTATAATTAAAGGGTTTCTCAAATCAGGCTTATCACTTCCATACATTAACATTGCATCTGCATATGAAATTTTTGGAAATTTTTCATGTACTAATTTTTTATTTGAAAATTTTTTAAAGGTATTAACTAATAATTTTTCAACTACTTCAAAAACATCTTCTTGCTCTACAAAAGACATTTCTATATCTAATTGATAAAATTCACCTGGACTTCTATCTGCTCTTGCGTCTTCATCTCTAAAACATGGTGCAATCTGAAAATATTTATCAAAACCAGATACCATTATTAGCTGCTTAAATTGTTGCGGAGCCTGTGGTAAAGCATAAAATTTGCCTGGGTTTAACCTACTAGGAACAAGAAAATCTCTAGCACCTTCGGGACTAGAGGAGGTTAAAATTGGAGTTTGAAATTCTAAAAAACCTAATTTACCCATTTCATTTCTAATAAAAGAAATTACCTTAGATCTTAAAATTATATTTTCATGAATTTTTTTTCTTCTCAAATCTAAAAATCTATATTTCAATCTTATCTCCTCTGCATATTCTTGATCACTAAAAATAGGCATTGGTAGTTCTTTACAAAATCCCAGGATTTCAAAATTATTTATGACGATTTCAATTTCTCCAGTATCGATATCTTTATTTACTGTTTCATTAGATCGATTAATAACTTTACCTTGTATTTTAATTACTGTTTCTAATTGAATTTTTTCTAATTTTAAAAAATTTTGATTTTCTTTATCTATAATGCATTGAGTAACTCCATAGTTGTCTCTTAGATCAACAAACAAAAGGTTGCCATGATCTCTTTTTTTATTTATCCATCCAGATAGAATAATTTCTTTACCTACATCTTTTAGCTTTAATTCATTACAATTATGAGTTCTGTACTTATTCAATTATTCCCCTAATACTTCTTTAATAATTTTAAAATCGATTGGTTTTTTTCTTTTTAAACTAATTTTGTCAATTTTATATATAAAATCAAATATTTTGCCATACGATCTGTCAATTCTTTTAATAATAAAATTTACTAATTTTTTATCTATTGATATTTGTCTATCAGATAGATTTTTCAAGATTAATGCAAACATAAGGTCATCGTCTGGCTTTTCTATGTTAGATAGAAGAAAGTTTTTAGATCTTGATATTAAATCATTTAGTTCATATTTAAAATTAACTATTGGTTTTTCTGATGTTACAATTAAAAATTTATTACTTTGATCAATAATATTGAACAATGTAAAAAGTAATTCTTCGTCAACTTTTTCATTAAGATTCTCAATAATAATATTTTCGTGGACTTTTATTTCATTTAGAAATTTATTATTGATGCTTTTGGACTCTACTTTTATTCCTCTAAATTTTTTTAAAAAAATATTTATAAGATGTGTTTTACCAGAATACTTTTCTCCAATTAAATTGATGAAATTTTTTTCCCATTTTGGCCAACTACTTAATAATTTAAATGAATATTCATTACTTTTAGAAACATAAAAATCTTGATCTTGGAAGTTTTGTTCATAATCAAAATCTAAAATTAATTGGTTCAAATTTTTCATTTTAACACCCATACTTGATTAAATGTATCAAACTCATAACTTTTTTCTCTCATTATTTTAAGAAAATAATTTGGTGACCCATTAAATATAATCTTATAAATATTATTTCTATTATTAAATTTATAAATATAAAAACTGCGTATTAAATCTATATTAGATAAATTCTTTTCTAATTCAAAAATTTTAAAATTATTTGAATTATCAACTGATATAGTGAAAGAGGATTTTACAGAAGTATTTATCTCATTTTTAGATTTCCAGTAATTTTCGTATATATTTTTTAATTCATTAATAAATCTTTTAATTTCATTTTCATTATTTAAATCAAAATATTCAAATTTTAGATTTTTTAAATATGATTTTTTATCAAAATTAATTCGGTTTAATACTCTAATTTCATTTTTATCTTTATAAACAATAGTAATAATAAAATCTTTAATATTATATTTTTTGATTATTTCATTAAAATCATAATTTTCTAAATTTGTTAATTTATTTTTTATTAAATTAAAATCTTCAAGATCTTCGGTTGGTAATATGTATTCTAATAAATGGTAGTTCTTAATATTTGAATTCCAATTATTAAATAGATAACTTTCAGAAAACATTAAAATTTCTTCTTTACTTTGATCAATAATAATTGGTATTAAAAAAACTTTTTTTTTTATAGGTAAAGACGGATATATATTTTTTCTTTGTAAAAAATTAAATATTCTTTTTTTATTAAATGTTACCTTTAATGATAAGTAATAGATGTTATCAATAAATTTTTCCTCCTTTATTGAAAATGTCTCTATCATTCCTTTTATCAAATTTAATGAAATATTCTCTAGTTTTATTTGATCTTTAGTTTGAACAATGGTGTAAATCATTTGATCAAATGCTTGGATAAACCCTTTATCTATCACCTCATTTTTATCAAAATTTATTTGAAAAGGTGTAGAAATTTCAATATTGTTAATAGAAAAGGTCTTAGCATAAATATTTTCTGTGGAAAAAAAAATATTTAACACAGCAAGAAAGTAAAATTGAATATATAGTTTTTTTGAATTAAAAAGTTGAAAATTAAGTTTCATAAAATATATAAATGAATAAAAAATTATATACTTATAAACAAAGTGGAGTTAGCATTAAAGCTGCAGATAATTTTGTAAGTTTCATTTCTTCTATATCATCAAAAAAAAAGGGCAAAAAAAAGTTTAACAATATAGGTGGTTTTGGCTCTATATCGGACATACCAAGTCGTATAAAACAACCCAAAATTGTTGCTTGTACCGATGGTGTTGGAACCAAAATTGAGATCGCAAATATTTTAGATAAGTATGACACTATTGGAATTGACCTAGTTGCAATGAGCGTAAATGATTTAATTGTTCAGGGCGCTAAACCTTTGCTATTTTTAGATTATATATCAATCAATAAAATCAATTTAACTAAAATGAAATCAATAATTAGAGGTATAATAAATGGTTGTAATCAATCTATGTGTGAGCTAGTTGGTGGGGAAACAGCAGAAATGCCTGATACTTATGAGAAAGGCAAATTTGATATCGCAGGTTTTGCAGTGGGTATTGTTGACAAAGATAAAATTTTAAACAAAAAAAAAATTAAAGAAAATGACTTAATATTAGCAATTCCTTCAAGTGGACTTCATTCTAATGGTTATTCTCTTGTAAGATATCTTCTTAAACAAAAAAAAATAAATATTAAAAAAAATAATTTTTTAAAAACTGAATTGTTAAGACCAACAAAAATCTATGTAAAAGAAATATTAAAATTAGTTAATAAAAATTTAATTAAGGGATGTGCAAATATTACAGGAGGAGGCATTGTTGATAATATAAAAAGAATTATTCCTGAAAATTTAGTTGCAGATATAAATTTAAGTAAAATTCAAAGTTTAAAAATATTCTCATGGTTAAAAAATAATTCTATTTCAGATGAAGAAATGCTTAAAACATTTAATTGTGGAGTTGGATTTTGTTTAATAATTAGTCCTAAAAACTTAAAAAAAGTTAAAAAATATTTTGGACAAAAATTTAAACCGTATGAAATTGGAAAAATTTCTAAAGGAAAAAATAAAGTAAAATTAAATGGCTCTATTAACTGGATCAAGTAAAATAAAAACATCAGTTTTTATTTCAGGTAATGGAAGTAATTTGAAGTCTTTGATAGAATTTTCTAAACAAAGAAAGTCTCCAATATCAATTCAACTAATTATTACTGATAATTTTTATGCAAAAGGTTTAAATTATGCAAAACAGTATAAAATAAAAATAAAAAAAATTGATTATGAAAATAAAAATCTTGCAGAAAAAAAAATTATTTTTGAGTTAAAAAAGAATAAAATAGATTGTGTATGTTTAGCTGGATTCATGAGAGTTTTATCAGGAAATTTTATTAAAAACTTTAAAGGAAAAATATTAAATATCCACCCTTCTCTTCTTCCAAAATATAAAGGATTAAACACCCATCAAAGAGTAATTAAAAAGAAAGAAAAATTCTCTGGCTGTACAGTTCATTTTGTAAGCTCAAAATTAGACTCGGGTAAAATTATTTTGCAAAAAAAAGTAAGGATTAAAAGCAATGATACGCCAAAAAAACTTGCAAAAAAAATTTTAGCTCAAGAACACAAACTATATCCTAAAGCTATATTAAAAATATTTAATCCTTAAAGAAAAAATCTATTTCAATTTTTGCATTTTCTAAACTATCAGAACCATGAACTGAATTCTTGTCAATGGAAATTCCATATTTTTTTCTAATAGTACCTTCTTTTGCATTTCCTGGATTTGTTGCTCCCATTAAATCTCGATTTGCCAATACGGCATTTTCTTTTTCTAAAACCATCACAACAATTGGTCCAGAAGAAAGATATTCGCAAAGATCATTGTAAAATGGCTTTGTTTGGTGAATTTTATAAAATTTTTCAGCTTCAGATTTTTCTATTTGAACTTTCTTTTCTTTCAGTATGTTAAAACCATTAATTTTAAATACTTCTTTGATTTCATTTTCTAAATTTCTTTCGACTGCATCAGGTTTAATTATAGATAGTGTTTTTTCTATATCATTCATAATAATCCTCTATTAATTTATTAAGTAACCTCACTCCATATCCAGTTGCGCCACCTGAATTCAGAGCACCACCATATTTTGAAAAAGCCATACCGGCAATATCAAGATGTGCCCAAGGTGTTTTATTTAAAATAAATCTTTGTAGAAATTGTGCTGCTGTAGTTGAACCAGCTCCACCTACATAATTAATGTTTTGCATATCTGCATTTTTAGAGTTTATAAGTTTATCAAAATTTTCATGTAAAGGCATTCTCCAAACTTTTTCTTCAACACTTTCACCAGCATCAATTATTTGTTTTGATAATTTATCATCATTTGAAAATAATCCAGCATACTCAGATCCTAAAGAAACAATAATTGCACCAGTTAAAGTTGCTAGGTCAACCATAAATTGAGGTTTAAATTTTTTTTCAGTAAATGTGAGTGCATCAGCTAGCACTAATCTTCCCTCAGCATCAGTATTGAGTATTTCAATTGTTTTTCCACTATATGATTTTACTATATCTCCAGGTCTTTGAGCGTTACCACCAGGCATATTTTCAACAAGCCCAACAACTCCAACAGCATTAACTTTGGCTTTCCTTAGTGCTAAATTTTTCATTAAACCAACCACTACTGCTGATCCAGCCATATCGTAAGTCATATCTTCCATAAATTTAGCTGGCTTCAGTGAAATTCCCCCTGTGTCAAAACAAACTCCTTTACCAACAAAAGCTAGAGGTTTTGAGCTATTTTTTTTTCCATTCCATTCTATAGTCACCAAATATGATCCTCTTATACTACCTTGGCCAACACCAAGAAGAGAGTTCATACCTAGTTTTTTTAATTTTTTTTCATCATAAACTACTATCTTCAATCCAATTTTTTTAAGAGTCTCAATTCTTTTTGAATATTCGTCTGGGTGTAAAATATTTCCTGGTTCTGAAACTAAATCCCTTGCATAGAATGTTCCTTCTTCCAATGCTTTAAATTTTAATTCATCATTAATAGAAAGTTTATTTTTTGTTCCAGTTAAATTAATAAATAATGGTCTATTTACTTTTTTTGTCTTATATTTATTAAATTCGTATGATTTTAATTTAAGCCCATGTAAAAAATATCCTATCAAATTACTAATTTTACTTTCTATAGTATCAATATTTACTAAATAACTATTTTTTTCGCCATAATTGATATATGCATAAAATTCTGCACCTAAATTTTCAACTTCATTAATCTTTATATCCTTTTTGATTGATACAAGGATTATTTTCTTTTTTGAATTTACCTCAAATATAAGTAATTTTTTTTTTAGATCGCTTTTTTTTAATAAATCTGAAATGTATAAAAATTCATTTTTAGAAATATACTTTTTTAAATTCATAATGTTGAATTTTTCATCTACAAATAAGACTAAATTAGTTGGTTTTTTTTTATTATTTGAGCTTCTATAATTAATTGTAACAGTCATAAATTTTAAATACACTCATTGCGAGTAGAGTGCTATATATTAATAAAATTATCATATTTCAATGAAAAAAATAATATTTAGAAAATTACTTATAGACTGCATGACCTTCTTTATAATCGCTTTAGTCAGTGCGAGTGTGATTATATGGGTTTTTCAAGCAGTTAATTTCTTAGACATCATGATAGAAGATGGGCGCGATTTCTTAGTTTATATCAAATTTTCATTACTTAATTTTCCAAAAATATTCAGTAAATTACTTCCTTTTGTATTATTTTTCAGTTTGTTTTACATAACTGGAAGATACGAAAAAAATAACGAATTAATGATTTTTTGGAATTTTGGAGTAAATAAAATTCAAATTGTAAATTTTTTTTTTAAATTTTCTATAATCTTATTAGTTATTCAAATTTCTTTAACTGCATTCGTAGTTCCAAAATCGCAAGAGCTAGCGAGATCTTTTTTAAAAGAGTCTAAGGTAAATTTTTTAGGAAATTTTATAAAAAAACAGAAATTCAATGATACGATTAAAGGTGTAACTATTTTTAGTGAAAAAAAAGACAATGAGGGTAATTTATATAATTTATATTTAAAAAAAAATATTGGTGTTTCAAATTTTCAAATCACTTATGCAAAAAAAGGAAAATTTAAAGAAATAAATAATACACCTGTTTTAGTTTTGTTTGATGGTGAAACAATAAGTAAAAAAGATGATCAGATCACCAACATAAGCTTTTCAAAATCTGATTTTATTTTAAAAAGTCTAGAGTCTAATACTACTACATATGCTAAAACACAAGAAATCTCCTCATTAGATCTTCTTAGATGTATAGGAATAATTTATAAGCTTGATTTCATAGACAAAAAAACAATTAATAAAAAAATACCTAATTGCAGTATCCAAAATATAACAAATATCTTTAAGGAATTTTATAAGAGACTTATTATACCACTTTATATTCCAATTTTAACTTTAGTTCCTTTTGTGCTGATTATTTTATCTAAAGAAAATTCTAATTACTTAAAACTTAAGATTGTAACTTTTTTAATTGGTTTGATAGTTATAATATTTTCAGAAACAACAATAAGATTAATTTCTGGTACTATTATACCAAACCTCAAAATTACTATCATTCCATTTTGTTTGTTCACAATTTTATATATTACGTTTTTTTATAATTTTATATATTTCAAAAAAAATAAAATATGAAAGTTTACATAAAATTTTTAACTACTTTATTTTTAAAATGTTTTATTTATGTAGTTTTAGTAATAACTAGTTTAGTATTTATTCTAAATCTATTGAGTGAATTAGATTTTTTTAAAGAAATAAATGTGAATAACTTTTTTCCATTATTTCTTACTGCATTAAATGCACCCTCAATGATCTTTGAAATTTTCCCTTTTATCTTTTTAATAAGTACTCAACTTTTTTTTATTAAACTTTTTGATAATAAAGAAATTGATATTTTTAAATATACTGGTTTAAAAAATTCACGAATATTTATAATAATTGGTATATTATCCATACTTATTGGAATATTTGTCACTATCTTTTTTTATAATTTTTCCTCAAATTTAAAAAGTTTTTACCTTGAGCTGAAATCACAATATACTTCAGATGAAAGACATTTGGCGGTAATTACTAAAAATGGTTTGTGGATAAAAGATAAACTTAATAATAAGGTTTTAATAATAAATTCCTCAAAAATAGATCAAAATTATTTAATTGGAAATTTTATAACAGAATTTGACTCAAACTTTAAATCAATAAGAAATATTAAAAGTGAAAAAATTGATATTACAGAAAAGGAATGGATTATATTTGATGCCAAAATTTATATTAAAAATAATTATGAAAATAAAGGTCAAATAAAACTTAAAACAAATTTTGATTATAAAAGAATACAAAGTTTATACTCAAATTTATCTGCACTAAGTATAATTCAACTTTATGAGCTTCGAAAAAATTATATAAGATTAAATTATTCTGTGACTGAAGTAAATCTTCAAATTTTGAAATTAATATCATTTCCATTATACTTATTAATGATGGTGGTTTTCTCTGGGTGCTTAATGCTAAAATTTAAATATTTTGAAAGCTCTACTATTAAAATCTCAATAGGATTATTTTTTTCTGTAATCATTTATTATATTAATAATTTCTTTTATGTACTCGGTAGTACTGAAAGATTACCTTTATCAATTGCGATATTTTTACCAATATTTATACTCATATTAACTAACAGTTTATTATTAAAAGATATTAATGAAAATTAAAATTCGAAAAATTCTACTTTTATTATTTTTAAATTTTTTTATTATAATTAATGCAGATGCTAGTGAGCAATTTACATTTGATGTTACTGAAATAGAAATTGTTAATGATGGAAACATCATTAAAGGCTATAAAGGTGGTACAGCCACAACCAAAGATGGATTAGAAATAAAGGCAGATAATTTTATTTATGATAAGATACTAAATATCTTGAATGCTTCTGGAAATGTAAAGGTTTTTGATAAAATTAACAATTACATAATTATTTCAGAAAAAATTACATATGTTAAAAATATTGAAAAAATATTTACTAATGGAAAAACAGAAGCAATAATTGAATCAAAATTTAGATTTTTATCAAAGAATGTTTTATTTTTAAAAAATGAGATGATTTTAAGTTCATCTGAAAATTCTTCTTTAAATGATAATGACACAACCCTGTATAAATTCAAAAAATTTAAGTATTCGATTAATGAGGGAATGCTTAAAGGTAAAGAAATTGAAATTATTTCTAATTTCCAAGAACCAACAGATAAACAAGATTTTATTTCATTCAATGACGGAATAATAAATATTAAAAATAAAAACTTTATAGCTAGTAACACCAAAATTAAGGTTAAAAAAGATAGTTTTGATAATTCAGAAAATGACCCAAGAATTTATGGGGTCTCATCTGAAAAAAAAGGAGATTTAACAACAATTAATAAAGGAACCTTTACCAGTTGTGCCTTAAACGATAAATGCCCTCCTTGGAGTATAAGCTCAAATAAAATTTTGCATGACTCAAAAAAAAAACAAATTATATATAAGGATGCTTTACTTAAAATCTACGATATACCAGTTCTTTATTTTCCAAAATTTTTTCATCCAGACCCAACTGTAAAAAGACAAAGTGGATTGCTTCAACCACAATTAAATAATTCAAATATCCTTGGGTCTTCCATTCGAGTACCATATTTTCATATATTGGCTGATAATAAAGATCTAACTTTTACTCCTACTATATTCGATAAAGACATCTATATGATACAGAACGAGTTTAGACAGGAAAATAAATCATCATCATTAATAAGTGATATAGGTGTTGTAAATGGATATAAATCAATAACTACTGATAATAAAGAAAAAAATATAGGCCATTTTTTTGCCAAATTTAATTTAGATTTAGAATTAAACTCCTTTGTTAAAAGTGATCTGAAATTATCATTAGAACAAGTAACCAATGATACTTATTTAAAAATATTTGAGTCTAATCTAACAAATACTAATTCAAAAATAATGCCTCAAAGTAAAAATCAACTAACATCTAGTTTAAATTTAAATTTAGATCACGAAGATTATTCTTTTGATACTAGTTTAGAAGCTTATGAAACTTTAAATGGTAAAGATAGCGATCGGTATCAATACGTTTTACCTTATTATTCTTTTTCAAAAAATTTATTTTCAGGTGATTTATTAAGTTTAAATTTTAATTCAAATGGTAACAACAATTACCAAAAAACTAATAATATAAAAACTGTAATCAATAACAATTTTGATTTTAAGTCTGTTGATTTTATTTCAAAAAGAGGTTTTAAAAATAATGTTGGGGTTTATTTTAAAAATGTAAACACTGTTGGTAAGAATGACAACCGATACAAATCAAGTCCACAGTTAGAACTAATGAATATTATAAATTTCGAGACATCATTGCCTCTCATCAAAGAAGATAAAAAATATTCAAATTCTATAATACCAAAAATATCCTTTAGATATAATCCAACTGATATGAAAAATCACTCAGCCTCTGAAAGACAAATAAATACTAATAATATTTTTTCAATTAATAGGTTATCAATAAGTGATTCTTATGAGTCTGGAAAATCTTTAACCCTTGGGGTAGATTTTAAAAAAGAAACTATTGATGATATAAATAAATATTTTGAATTTAATTTAGCGACTGTTTTAAGAGACGTAAAACAAGATACAATCCCTACAACTAGCACTCTTGGAGAAAAACAATCTAATTTATTTGGGTCAACAAATTATCAAATGTCTAAATTATTAGGTTTAAATTACGACTTTGCTGTTGATAATGATATGCAAACTTTTGAATATAACTCAATAGGTACGATATTTGATTTTGGTAATCTAATAACAAGTTTAAATTTTGTTGAAACTACGGGCAAAATGGGTGGAACTAATTTTATAGAAAATTCTACAAAACTTGAGCTTAATAAAGATAATTTTTTAAGATTTAATACTAGAAGAAATAGAAAAATAGGCCTCACCGAATATTATGACTTAGTTTATGAGTACAAAAATGACTGTTTAATAGCTGGAATTAAATATAAAAAAACATACTATCAAGATAGAGACTTAATACCAAATGAGGATTTATTATTTTCTATTACTCTATTTCCATTAACTAAGTATGAGTCAAAAGTAGATCAAGATTTATACGAAAATTAAAAATTAATGACAAAAAAAGTTTTTTTATTAATAATTATAATAAACTTAATTTTTTATAAAAATGTATTCTCAGTTGAAAATAAGATTTTACTAAAGATTGATAATGAAATAGTCACATCCATTGATGTTTTTAATGAAACTAAATATTTAAAGGCTATCAATAGTAAAATTAATGAAATGAAAAAAGAAGATATCTATAAAATATCTATTAACTCCCTTATTAAAAGAAAAATAAAAGAAATTGAAATTAAGAAAAATGCTTCTTCTGAAGAAATTAATATTGATGATGGATATTTAAATGAATTAATAAGAAATACATATAAACAAAGAGGTTTTAATAATCTTAATGCATTTAATAATCATTTAAAAAACTACGATATTAGAATGTCGGATGTTAAAGAAATAATTTCAACTGAGTCATTATGGAATGAGCTTATTTATCAAAAGTTTTCAAAAAAAATAAAGATTAATAAAGTAGAATTGAAAAAAAAAATTACGAAAGATAATAATAAAAAGTTTAAATCTTTTTTAATATCTGAGATAGTATTTAAGATATCTGGAAAAGAAACTTTAAACCAAAAGTTCAATATAATTAAAAAAGACATAAATGAAAAAGGATTTTCTAATGCTGCAACGCTGCATAGTATTTCAGACTCAGGTGTTTCAGGTGGTGAATTAGGGTGGTTTGTAGAAAATTCTCTTAATCCGAAAATTAAGGATAAAATTGTAAATTTAAAGATTGGAGATTATACTAATCCTGTAATTATTCCTGGTGGTTTTTTAATTATAAAATTGAATAATATCAAAGAGGATAAGATTAAATATGATATTGATAAAAAATTAAAAGATTTAATTAGAATAACAACTAATCAACAACTTAACCAATTATCAAATATATATTTTGATAAAATAAAAAAAGAAATAAAAATTGAAAAACTATAAACCTATAATAATAGTTGCTGGAGAACCTTACAGTGTTTTTTTGGAAATTTTTTTTAAAGCATTAAAATATAAAAAATATAAATCTCCTTTAATTATTATTTGTTCAAAAAAATTACTGTTGAGTCAGATGAAAAAGTTTAATTTCAAAAAGAAAATTAGATTAATTAATCCATCCAGTTTGAAAAATTATTCATTGAATAATAAATCTATTAATCTAATTAATGTAAAATTAGATAATTTAAATAAAAAAAATTTAATCAAGTCAAATTCTTATATAAAGGAATGTTTTGAAGAAGCTTTCAATATAATTAATAATGGATTTTCAAATAAACTAATTAATGGACCAATTTCTAAAAAAAAATTCTTAAATAAAAAATTTCTTGGTATGACCGAATATATATCAGAAAAATTTAATACTAAAAATAAAGCAATGTTAATATATAACAAAAGATTATCTGTTTGCCCTATTACAACTCACCTTCCATTAAAATTTGTTGCTAAAAGTATTAATAAAAAAATGATAATTCAAAAAATAAAATTAATTAACGATTTTTATCAAAGAAATCTAAATATTAAACCTAAGATAGCAATTTTAGGTCTTAATCCACATTGTGAGAGTGTTGATAAATTTAATGAAGATGAAAAGATAATTAAGCCTACGATAAGATTAATAAAAAAAATTGGATTTAAAGTTTCTGGTCCTTATCCTGCTGATACAATTTTTTTGAAAAATAATAGGAAAAATTTTAACGTTATAGTTGGAATGTACCATGATCAAGTTTTAACACCTCTTAAAACAATTCATGAGTATGATGCTATTAATATTACATTAGGCCTTCCATTTATAAGAATATCACCAGATCATGGTCCAAATGAAAAAATGATAGGTAAAAACTTATCTAATCCTCTGAGTTTAATTAATTCAATAAAATTTTTGGATGAAAATTGATTAAAGCAAAAAAAAGCTTAGGACAAAATTTCCTTGTAGATAAAACAATTTTAGAAAAAATTGTTAATATTACTGAAATTAGGAATAAAACAATCCTAGAAATTGGTCCAGGTACCGGAAATTTAACATCTTACATTCTGAAACAAAAACCAAAAAAAATTTTTGTTGTTGAAAAAGATACGAACTTATCAAATAACTTACGTAATATTTTTAATGATCAATTAATAATAATTAATAAGGATATATTAAAAATTGACGAAAATATAATTTCAGAAGATAAAGTAACAGTCTTTGGGAACCTTCCTTACAACATCTCAACAGAAATACTTAGCAAATGGATAATAAATCTAAAAGATCATTTTTGGTTTAATCATCTTATTCTTATGTTTCAAAAGGAAGTGGCTGATAGAATTATTGCTAGATTTAATACCTCACAATATGGACGATTATCAATTTTAAGTAACTGGAAATTAGAAATTAAAAAAATTTGTGACATTAAGCCTTTTTCTTTTTATCCAAAACCAAAAATAGATAGTTCTCTACTTTTTTTTACTCCAAAAAAAAATTTCTATCCAATTAAAAACTCAAAAAATTTAGAAAAAATTACAAGAATTTTTTTTAATCATCGAAGAAAAATGCTTAAAAAACCATTTAATCAAGTTTTTAATGGAAATGAAAACATCATAAACAAACTTAATATAAATTTAAATCTTCGACCACAAAATTTAGATTTTAATCAATATTATCAATTGACAAGTGAATATGAAAATCTAAGAAGTTAATTTATCTACATGATTCCTAATAAATTCCAAATCATAATCTTTAGAACCACTATCTATTTCTGCTTCAATTAAGTTTTTAATTTTTTGAAAACAATTTTTAATATCATCATTTATTACAACATAATCGTAATTAATCCAATGCAACACATCTCTTTCAAATTGTTTCATTCTTTCTTCTGCAATAAGTTTATCCCTCATATCTCTATTTGAAAGTCTATCAAACAAGACTTCTTTACTTGGGGGCAATATGAAAAAAGTTATTAATTTATAATCTAATTTTTTATTTTTAATTTGATCCGCACCTTGCCAATCAATATCAAACAAAACATTTTTTCCTTTGTTAAGTTTATCAATTACTGGTGTTCTGGTAGTACCATAAAAATTGTTGAATACTTTTGCATTTTCTAAAAATTCTTCATTATTAATTAGTCTTTTAAATTCATCCTCACTTACAAAAAAATAATCTTCATTATTTGTTTCATTATGTCTGGGTTTACGTGTTGTGTGTGATATGGATATCTCAAAGTTATCTATACTAGATAACATTTTTACTAACGTAGTTTTTCCAGCTCCTGATGGAGAGGATAAAATAATCATTACCCCATCTGTTTTAGAGGGCATTAACGCGCTTAGTTTGCTTTTCCTTCGATAAATTTAACTGCATCACCAACAGTTAAAATTTTCTCTGCTTCACTGTCTGATATTTCAGATCCAAATTCTTCTTCGAAAGCCATAACTAACTCAACAGTATCCAAACTATCTGCACCCAAATCATCTATGAAACTTGACTCTTCTGTTACTTTTGCTTCATCAATACCTAAATGATCTGCTACGATTTTCTTAACTTTGCTTGAAACTTCTTCTGACATATCTTTCCTTTTTGTTATAAATTCTTATTAGTTTAAAAACGTATTTTGTCAAGCCATATACATACCTCCATTAATATGTAATGTTTCTCCATTAATATAACTTGACAAATTTGAGCATAAAAAAAGCACTCCATTAGCAACATCATCAGCCTCTCCTAAGCGAGCTGAGGGTATTTTTGATATAATCAATTCTTTAAATTTTTCATCTATTTTATCTGTCATTGCTGATTTTATAAAACCAGGAGAAATACAGTTCACATTTATATTTTTTTTTGCATATTCAATTGCTAGACTTTTTGACATTGCAACTATTCCTGCTTTAGATGCTGAGTAATTGGCTTGACCTAAATTTCCAGTATGTCCAACAACAGATGTTATGTTTATAATTTTTCCAGATTTATTTTTAAGCATTTTTTTTATTCCATATTTGCTCATTAAAAATGTTGATGTTAAATTAACTTCGATTACTTTTTTCCACTCTTCTAAACTCATTCTAATTGCTATATTGTCTTGAGTAATTCCTGCATTATTAACGATACAATCTAAACTACCACCTAAATCATTAGTAGAATTTTCAATAAACTTTTCAATTTTATCACTCTGAGAAATATCAAATTGTGATATCTTAACATTTTCATATTTATCTTTGAGTTCTTTTAATTTATCTATTTTAGTTCCAGTAGCAAGTATGTTTGCTCCAACTTCACTCAATTTCTTTATTATTGAATTTCCTATTCCACCAGTAGCTCCGGTGACTATAATATTTTTTTTTATTAAATCATTCATATTTTCAAATTGTTTATATCCTCAAGAGTATTAATTGTGTCTATCTTTACCTGACGATTAATTCTTTTAACCAAACCAGATAAAACTTTTCCAGGACCAATTTCTATGAAATGATTTATATCATCTTTTATCATATTAATCACGCTTTCTCTCCATCTAACTCTATTTTCTATTTGATCTATTAATAAATTTTTTAACTCTTCAATATTACTAATTTTTTGGGCTGTAACGTTAGAAATTAATTCGTTTTTTGATACTTGAAAATTAACCTTCTCTAATTCTTCTATCATAATCTTTTTTGCATGACTCATCAAATTACAATGAAATGGAGCACTTACTGGTAATTTAATATTTTTAATTGAATTATCTTTTAAAACTATCATTAAATTATCTAAATCTCTGGTTTTACCACTAACTACAATCTGTCCTTCAGAATTATCATTAGCAATTTGTGCTTTAATTGCATGCTTATTATTATCCAATAATTTTTCAATTACCTCTATAGATGATCCTAATACTGCTACCATTCCTCCTGTTCCCTGTGGGACAGAGTTTTGCATTGCATCTCCTCTTATTCTTAATATTTTTAAGGTTTCTACAAAACTTAAATATCCTGCTGACGATAATGCTGAATACTCTCCTAGCGAGTGTCCAGCAAAATATTTTGCGTTATTTAAATTAATATTGAACTCATTTTTGATAACATTAAAAATTGAGTAACTTATGAGGAATATAGCTGGCTGAGTATTAATTGTTAAATCTAGTTCATTTTTTGGTCCTTCTAATATAAGTTTTGATAAACTAAAATTGAGTGTTTCATCAGCCTCTTTAAATAAATTTTTAACAAGATCAAATTTGTCATAAAATTCTTTGCCCATACCTACAACTTGAGAACCTTGACCTGGAAAAATTACTGAAAACATATAAAAAAAACTAATTATTTTGCCTTTTTAACTATTGTAATTGAACATTTATAATAGTATATC
>MDSV01193941.1_pt1 | contig 33026 bp, 26 predicted proteins | sample 810851 | NCBI WGS metagenome assembly MDSV01 (sample SAMN05326640, study PRJNA326480) | marine metagenome | isolation source: seawater | place: Atlantic Ocean: North East | collected 2012 | reverse complement strand
CGACCTGCAGGACGGCGAAGTTGCGGGCATCAAGCAAGTCACCATGGAGTTTGACGGGGACTTTGCGTTTGGGATGTTGAAGGGTGAGAATGGCGTTCACCGCTTGGTGCGCATCAGCCCGTTCGACAGCAACGCGCGCCGGCACACCAGTTTCGTGAGTGTGTATGTGTATCCCTTGGTCGACGACACCATTGAGATTCACGTCAACCCCTCCGACATCACGTGGGAAACCTTCCGCTCTGGCGGGGCAGGTGGCCAGAACGTGAACAAGGTCGAGACGGGGGTGCGTCTGCGTCACGCGCCGACGGGCATCATCATTGACAACACCGAGACCCGCTCGCAGCTCGGCAACAAGGAAAAGGCCATGCAGCTCTTGAAGTCGCAGCTCTACGAGATGGAAATCGCCAAGCGCAATGAAGCTCGCGCGGAGATTGAGGCCGGCAAGAAAAAGATTGAGTGGGGTTCCCAAATCCGCTCCTACGTCATGCAGCCATACAAGATGGTCAAGGACGTACGCACCGGCCACGAAACCTCCAACGTCGACGCGGTGATGAACGGCGACATCGATGGCTTCCTCAAGGCCTTTTTGATGGGCGCCGGTGCTGGAGCGGACACCGCGGACCTCGACTGACGCCGTACCAAAACCTCAGAAAACCAACCCTCCCATGTCCACCCGCATTGAAAAAGACACGCTTGGCGAAGTCCACGTGCCTGCCGACAAATACTGGGGCGCCCAAACCGAACGCTCACGCAACAACTTCAAGATTGGTCCTGTGGGCTCGATGCCCATGGAGATTGTACGGGCATTTGCCCACTTGAAGCGTGCCGCGGCCATGACCAACTGCGAGTTGGGGGCGATGGACGCGTCGAAGAAGGATTTGATCGTGGCGGCCTGTGACGAAATCCTGGCTGGCAAGCTCGACGACCAGTTTCCGCTGGTGGTTTGGCAAACGGGGTCGGGCACCCAAAGCAACATGAACGTGAACGAGGTGGTGGCCAACCGCGCCCATGTCCTCGCAGGGGGCACCCTCGGCCAAGGCGACCGTCCGGTTCACCCCAACGACGACGTGAACAAGAGCCAAAGTTCGAACGACACGTACCCCACGGCGATGCACATCGCAGCGTATGCCGCCATCGTCGAGACGACGGTGCCGGGCGTAGAGGGCTTGCGAGATGCGTTGGCGGCGAAGGCGAAGGCCTTTGACGACATCGTCAAGATCGGCCGTACGCACCTCATGGACGCCACGCCGTTGACCTTGGGCCAGGAGTTTGGTGGGTACGTGGCGCAGTTGGAGTTTGGGCTGAAGGCCTTGCGCAACACGTTGCCTCACCTCCAGCAGCTCGCTCTGGGTGGCACGGCCGTCGGCACAGGCATCAACACCCCCAAGGGCTACGACGCCCTTGTGGCCAAGCACATCGCCTCCTCCACGGGACACCCGTTTGTCACGGCCGAGAACAAGTTTGAAGCCCTCGCGGCGCACGACGCGATTGTCGAAAGCCACGGCGCCCTCAAACAACTCGCGGTTTCCCTCAACAAAATCGCGAACGACATTCGGATGATGGGTTCGGGTCCACGTTCGGGCATCGGCGAGCTCTTGCTCCCCGCCAACGAGCCCGGTTCGAGCATCATGCCTGGCAAGGTCAACCCGACCCAGTGCGAGGCCATGACCATGGTGTGCGCGCAGGTGATGGGCAACGACGTTGCGGTCACGGTGGGGGGCACCCAGGGCCATTACGAGCTCAACGTATTCAAGCCCATGATGGCCCGCAACATCCTCGAGTCGGCTCGCCTGCTGGGCGACGCATGTGTGTCGTTTGCCGCGCACTGCGTGGACGGCATCGAGGCCAACACGGACCGCATCACCGAGCTCGTCAACAACAGCCTCATGCTTGTGACGGCGCTCAACACCAAGATTGGCTACTACAAGGCGGCCGAGATTGCGGCCAAGGCGCATGCCGAAGGCACCACGCTCAAAGACGCGGCCTTGGCCACGGGTTACTTGACGGAAGAAGAGTATGACGCCTGGGTCGTGCCCGGCGACATGGTGGGACGCAGCTGATTCCGGCACATTCTGAACGACGCGAAGGCGGGCTGTTACACCAACGGTTCGCCTTCGTCGCGTTTGAGGTCACCCACGAGCTCTTTGATCCACTGCTCGTCGGAGGCGGGGCACACGAGCAAGGCGTGGGGGGTGTCCACCACGATGTAGCCGTCGAGGCCCTTCAACGCGACGAGCTTCTGGGGTCCCTCGCCGGGCGTGCCCACGACGAGGTTGTCGCGTGCGTCGACGGCCCTCAGCCGGACGTGTGCAGCCGCATTGCCTTGGTTGTCAGGAGTCAGTTTGTCCTTCAGGCTGCCCCACGTTCCCAAGTCGCTCCACCCGATGTCACAAAGCACCACTTGCACTTGCGACGCCTTTTCCATGATGCCGTAGTCGATGCTGATGTTTTCGCAGTTGCCATAGACGGCATTGATCTCCTTGGGGTTGGTCAAGTCTGCGTCCGCAAATTCGGCGAGCATGTCGGGCAGATGGGCTTCGAAAGCCGCTTGGATGTTGCTCAATGACCACACGAAAATCCCACTGTTCCAGCAAAACTCACCGGAGGCCAAGAACGTCTCGGCCGTGGCCAAGTCGGGCTTTTCTGTGAAGGTCTTGACCGGGCGAACCTCGGAACGCGCTTCGTCGTGGGCCTCCTCGTACTGGATGTAGCCGTAGCCGGTGTCAGGACGGGTGGGCTGGATGCCCAACGTCACCAAGCTCGTGGTGTTGCGCGTGGTGTCCAACGCCGTGCGGCACACGTCGAGGAATCCGGATTCGTCCAAAATCAGGTGGTCCGAAGGCGCCACGACCACCGAGGCCAGCGGGTCGCGCGCGGCGATGACGGCGTTGGCGTATGCGATGCACGGGGCGGTGTTGCGCATGAAGGGCTCGCACAAGATGTTCTCGGCAGGCATCTCGGGAAGGTGCGTGACGACTTGATCGCGGTACCGGGCATGGGTCACCACCAAAATGTTCTCGGCGGGAACGAGCTTTTCCAAACGGTCAAACGTCATGCGAATCAGGGAGCGACCCGTTCCGAGAATGTCCAGGAACTGCTTGGGTTCTGCGCTTCGCGACATGGGCCAAAACCGCGACCCGATTCCGCCGGCCATGATGACCGCGTAGGTGTGTGCTTCGTGGGCCATGGGCGTCAGCGTGGGGGTTGTGAAGGGACGGACCAATCAGGGCACGTCGGACACCTTCCTTTGGAAGCTTTGGTCGTGGTGCAGCCTGCCAAGCACAGGACGAGCAGGGCCAAGCAAAGTCCAATTCCTTTCTGGTTCATGGCCGTGAAGTTAGCTTGTACCTTCGTCCCATGGGCTTGTTCTTCCACATCGGCCGCTACGCTTCCTTCATGGGGAGTGTGCTGCGTCGTCCGGAGCAAGGCGCGGTGTTCCGCAAATTGCTGGTGGAGGAAATGAACGCCATTGGATTGCAGAGCCTGGGCATTGTCGCCCTGTTGAGCGTCTTCATGGGCGCGGTCATTTGCATTCAGACGGCACACCAAATCGGCGGTTGGATCCCTGTGTACACCATTGGATTCACGGTCCGTCAAACCATGATTTTGGAGTTCAGCCCCACATTGATCCCGGTGATTTTGGCAGGCAAGGTGGGGTCCAACATTGCGTCTCAGCTCGGGACCATGCGGGTCACAGAACAAATCGACGCCCTCGAAATCATGGGCGTCAACAGTGCGGGTTACCTCGTGCTCCCCAAGATGATTGCCGCCCTCACGTGCATCCCGTTCCTCGTCATCCTCAGCATGACCCTTGGCATCGGGGCAGGAATGTGGGTGGGCGTCTCGACGGGAGTCAGCTCTGCCGCGGACTTCGAATACGGCATGCAGATCGATTTCAACGCCTTCGACGTGACGTACGCGCTGATCAAAACCTGCGTGTTTGCACTCATCATCAGCTCAGTGAGTGCATATCACGGGTACTTCACCTCAGGCGGCGCGCTGGAGGTGGGACGCAGCAGCACCAAGGCCGTGGTCTATGCGGTGGTGATTGTGATGGTGGCGAATTTGTTGTTGACCCAAATGCTACTCGGCTAAAGACACGGGCGATGATTGAGATTCACAACGTGTCGAAGTCCTTTGGAGACCAAACCGTCTTGCGCGACGTCTCCGCCCAGTTCCACCCGGGGAAGGTCAATTTCATCATTGGCCGAAGCGGTTCGGGAAAGAGCGTCCTGACCAAAAGCACGGTAGGCCTCCTGGAGCCAGACCAAGGTCACGTCACCTACGACGGCCGCAACTTCACCGAGATGAACCGCCGGGGCCGCAAGGCCGTACGTCAAGAAATCGGCATGCTCTTTCAGGGCAACGCCTTGTTTGACAGCATGACGGTGGCCGAAAACGTGATGTTCCCTTTGCGCATGTTCAGCGACGCGACGGAAGCGGAGATGCGGGACAGGGCGGCCTTTTGTCTCGAACGCGTCGAATTGACCCACGCCACGGACAAGTTCCCCTCCGAACTCAGCGGCGGGATGCAGAAGCGCGTGGGCATCGCTCGGGCCATTGCGATGAACCCCAAGTACCTCTTCTGCGACGAACCCAACTCAGGGCTGGATCCCCAAACTGCGATTGTCATCGACAACCTCATTGGCGACCTGACCCGCGAATTCAACATGACCACGGTGGTGGTGTCCCACGACATGAACAGCGTCATGGAGGCGTCGGATTTCATTCACTTCGTCCACCAAGGCCAAATCGCTTGGCACGGCCCCACTTCCGAGATCTTGACCGCGAAAAGTGAGGCGCTCAACGAATTCATTTTCGCCTCCAAAATCATGCGTGAGTTGCGCAGGACCGTCTCATGAGCCACGACGCGAAAGAAGGCTTCATTCCTTATTCCTTGCCGCGATTGACGCCCGAAGAGATGGTGGCCCAGAGCTTGGCGTTTTACCACGAGATGGACACCCGCCGCAGCGCCCGCATCTTTTCGCCCGAGCCCATTCCACTTGAGGCGGTGCGTCAGTGCATCGACGTGGCGTGCACAGCCCCATCGGGCGCGCACAAGCAGCCTTGGACCTTTTGCTTGGTGACCAACCTCGAATTGCGGAAGGACATCCGCCGTGCCGCCGAAGAGGAGGAGTTCCACAACTACCACGGTCGCATGAGCCAGGAGTGGTTGGAGGATTTGGAGCAGTTTGGCACGGACCACATCAAGCCGTTCATCGAAGACGCCCCCGCCCTGATTGTCGTCTTCAAACAAGTGCATGGCACGCCGGAAGCGGGCGGGAAGCGCGCCAACTACTACGTGAACGAGAGCGTGGGCATCGCTGTGGGCATGCTGCTCACCGCCTTGCACCGCATTGGCCTCGTGGCGTTGACCCACACGCCCTCGCCCATGGGCTTTTTGGCGGAGGCCTTGAAGCGACCCGCCAATGAACGGGCCTTCCTCAACATCCCCATTGGTTACCCCGCCGAGGGTTTGACAGTTCCGGATTTGACACGGAAGTCGCGGGCCGAGGTTTTGGTCGAGTATCCCTGAACAGGTTGTTCACGGCCAAAACGTTTAAAAGTTTCAAACAAGTGCGCGTGGAGCTTGAAGCGTGCCGTTAATTTGCGGCCGAATTCACACACTGAATACAACCCAATATCATGTCTGATATCCAAGAAAAAGTGACCGCGATCATCGTGGACAAACTCGGCGTTGACGCCGGAGAGGTGAACACTGAAGCCTCGTTCACGAACGATTTGGGAGCCGACTCCCTCGACACCGTGGAACTCATCATGGAATTCGAAAAGGAATTCAACATCGCCATCCCAGACGACCAGGCTGAGAAGATCAGCACGGTGGGCCAGGCGGTCGATTACATCTCGCAGAACGCGTAAGATTCAGCATTCGCTGAACCGGTTCATTTCTGGAAGTCATGGAACTTCGTCGCGTAGCGGTCACTGGGTTGGGGGCTCTTACCCCCTTGGGCAACGATGTGCAAACGTTTTGGGCCAATGCGGTCCAAGGCGTGAGTGGCGCTGCGCCCATCACCCGCTTTGACGCCACCAAGTTCAAGACGCAGTTTGCGTGCGAAGTCAAAGACTTTGACTCCTCCGAGTGGATTCACCGGAAGGACTCGCGCAAAATGGACTTGTTCACGCAGTACGCCGTGGTGACGGCGGAAATGGCACTCAATGACGCCGGCCTCTCTGTGGAGGCCGGCAACCTTGACCCCGACCGAGCGGGTGTCATTTGGGGCTCGGGCATCGGAGGGTTCCAAACCTTCATGAGCGAAGCCAGGAACTTCTACACGGGAGATGGCATTCCGCGCTTTTCGCCGTTCTTCATCCCTATGCTGATCACCGACATCGCGCCGGGTCACATCAGCATTCGGAACAACCTGCGCGGACCGAACTACGCCACGGTCTCGGCCTGTGCGAGTTCCACCCACGCCCTCATCGATGCCTTCAACACCATTCGCTTGGGCAAGTCCGACGTCGTGGTGACGGGAGGGTCTGAAGCCGCGGTTGTGGAAGGAGGAATTGGGGGTTTCAACGCCTTGAAAGCGCTGTCCACCCGCAACGACGACCCCGCCCGTGCCTCGCGCCCGTTCGATGCCACACGCGATGGATTCGTCCTCGGCGAAGGGGGCGGTGCCATCATCCTCGAGGACCTCGAGCACGCCCGTGCCCGCGGCGCCAAGATTTACTGTGAGATGGTGGGCGGAGGCATGACCGCAGACGCACACCACATCACGGCGCCTCACCCAGAGGGATTTGGGGCACGGAACGTGATGAAAAATGCGTTGGACGACGCGGGATTGTCCCCTGAGGACATCGACTACGTCAACGTTCACGGCACGTCCACTCCCCTTGGAGACGTTGCAGAGGTCAAAGCCATTCAACAGGTCTTTGGTGACGCCGCATACGACTTGAACATCAGTTCCACCAAGAGCATGACCGGTCACCTCCTTGGTGCGGCTGGAGCCGTCGAAGCGATGGCTTGCATCATGTCCATTGTGGACCAGGTGGTGCCTCCCACCATCAACCATGAGCACGAAGACGACCAGCTGGACAACAGGCTGAATTTCACGCTGAACAAAGCCCAAAAGCGCGAGGTCCGCGCCGCCTTGAGCAACACCTTTGGCTTCGGTGGCCACAACGCCTCTGTGGTGTTTAAAGCCCTTTCATGATTCGGTTTTGGCAACGTCTGACTCGGGCCACCCAACAGGGCCCCGATGCGGACATTCGCACCTTGATGCGCCGAGAGTTTGGCTTGCGGGTGGGACAACGACGCACCTACGACGAGGCCTTGACCCATTCGTCGATGCTGGACGGGGACAAGACCGGTTTGAAGAGCAACGAACGACTTGAGTTTTTGGGAGATGTCGTGCTGGACATGACCATGGCCAACTACCTCTACCGCGCATTTCCGGACGCGCAAGAAGGCGAGCTGACCAAGCGAAAGAGCCGCATTGTGAACCGCAAGAACCTGAACTTGCTGGGCAAGAACATGGGGCTGCACCACTTGATTCAGGCCAAAATGCGCCGGGAAGACATCCACGATTCCATGGTGGGAAATGCCTTGGAAGCCCTGATCGGGGCCATCTACCTCGACCACGGATTCAAGAAGACCCAGCGCGCCGTGTTGCTCATGCTCAAACACTACGGCTTGGACGAGCAGGTCAACGAAACGCACGACTTCAAAAGCCAGTTGCACCAATGGGCGACCAAGCGCAAGAAGAAATTGGCGTTTGAGGTGCTCAAGGACGACGATGCAGCCGGCGAGGAGCGCTACGAGATCGCCGCCAAAGTGAACGGCGAGGTCTACGGCATCGGCATCGGCCGGTCGAAGAAATTGGCCGAGCAGGAAGCCGCGCGCCGTGGGTGGAAGAAAGTCTACGACCGCCGCACTGCGTCGGGCGGAGGCGCAAAGCGCAGCGCCGACAAGCCCCAAGGATCTTCAGGCGAAGGGCGCCGTTCTCGGGGTGCCGGATCCTCGCGTCGTCGCCACCCTGCCAAACCCAAGTCCGAGTCGGCGAACGCCCCCCAAGCTTCCAACGGCAAAGCTTCCGAGCAGGCGTCACCCAAGGAAGGCGCCAAACCGCGGTCGGGACGCTCGCGTTCACGGCGTTCGGGCGGCAACAAGCCGTCGGAACCGTCCAATTCGTCCAAGGCGTAACCCATGCTGCACACGCTTGAATGGGAATACACGCCGGACTATGAGCTCCTCGGTGTGAGTTCTGCCGTGGGATGTCACCGGCTGGCGTGGTCCATGAATCGGGCGTTTGGATGGCGTCTGAGCTGCGACCAAGATGTGGTCATGGACCAAGGCAAAAAAGAGGACACCGTGCACCCTTCCATGCGGTACGTGGATGAGGAAGCAGGCATTGCCAGCACCCTGATTTTGAATCGCCTGCCGGGTGGCATGTTGGCCAAGGGAGCTGCGGGATTGGACTTCCTTGTGATGGTGAACCATCATGAGCTCGCCGCCCACGAGGTGATTGCGACCCTTCGTGGATTGCCTGAGGTGGCCTTTGTGACGGCGTTGGACCCTGAGGAATGCGGTGCCATCGAGCCCCTCACAGTGTTCGATTAAGCCTTCCTCAGTGCATTTCATACCCGAAATTCTTGCAAAAACGGCTTCTCCGTCGATTTTTGCAGCCGGAAGGAAACGCCCCTCCACACCCTTACGCGCCGCACCTTATGACGCAACAACAACCGGTTACCAAAAGCACCAAAATCGTGGCCACGCTTGGCCCTGCGTCGTCCTCGGAAGAGGTCTTGAGGCAATTGATTTTGGAGGGCCTCAATGTGGCCCGCATCAACTTCTCTCACGGCGCCCACGAAGTGCACGGGGAGACCATTGATACGGTGCGCCGCATCGATGGTGAGTTGGGCACCTACACCGCGGTGTTGGCAGATTTGCAGGGACCCAAATTGCGTGTCGGCGAAATTGCCGGCGGTGAAATGGCCTTGGTGGAGGGCGGCACGTTGACTGTCAAAGTGGGCACAAGCGAGGGGAAGGACGGTGTCGTGTACACCGACTACCAAACCTTTGCGGCAGATGTCAAGGTGGGCGAGCGCGTGCTTTTGGACGACGGCAAACTCGCCCTTCGTGTGCAGGAAACGAACGGGAAGGACACCGTGGTGTGCGAAGTCATTCACGGCGGACTGTTGCGTCCCCGCAAGGGATTGAACCTGCCTGAAACGGAGGTGTCGTTGCCTTGCATCACGCCGAAGGATGCCGAGGATTTGGCCTTTGCGCTGGAGAAGGAGGTCGATTGGATTGGCTTGTCCTTTGTGCGTCGTGCCTCCGACATCTTGGAGCTTCGAGAGGAAATCAAGAAGGCGGGCAAGCATGCCCGTCTGGTGGCCAAAATCGAAAAGCCCGAGGCCATTGAAGACCTCGACGCCATTTTGGAAGCCACCGACGCGGTGATGGTGGCGCGCGGCGACCTCGGGGTGGAAATGCCCATGCAGGAAGTGCCGCTGTTGCAGAAGGAAATCGTGCGCAAGTGCATGGCGATGGGCAAGCCCGTCATCGTGGCCACGCAAATGCTGGAAAGCATGATCGAGTCGGCGACGCCAACGCGCGCCGAGGTCAACGATGTGGCCAACGCGGTGCTCGATGGCGCCGACGCCGTCATGTTGAGCGGCGAGACGAGCGTAGGCAAGTACCCCATCAACGCGGTGCGCGCCATGCGTCAGGTCATCGAAAACATCGAGTCCAAAGGCGAGGTGCAGTACCCGGAACGCCCCCCGTTGTCTCCAGACGACGAGCGGTTCATCTCCGACAGCGTGTGCTACAATGCGTGCCGCCTTGCCCGTCGGACGAAGGCCGCCGCCATTGTGACCATGACCTTCTCAGGCTACACGGCCATCCAAGTGAGCAGCCAGCGGCCCAGCGCCAAGATTTACATGTTCACGGCGAACCGTCGGGTGTTGAGCCAAATGAGCTTGGTGTGGGGGGTGTACGCCATGCCTTACACCAAAATGGTGAGCACCGACCACACCATCGCCGACATCAAGTACATCTTGTACAAGGCGGGACGGGTGCGGGAGGGAGACTTTGTCATCCATCTCGCTTCCATGCCGATCGCCGATGCGGGCAAGACCAACATGCTCAAGCTCAGCCGAGTCTAAGCAAACGCCTGCAAGGCGGCGCGTCAAGGCGCAGGTCATGGGCATTATCTTCGCGGGCGAAGCCCGCGTCATGCGGGCAGCATTGACCTCAATGACATCCCGCAAGCACCCATGGCGTTGAAATTTCCGGAACGCGGCCCGTTGAACCTCCCCACCCTGGCCACGGAGTGGTTGGAGGTGTGGGAGCGTGAAAACACCTTTCAGCAGAGCATTGACCGCAGGCCCGCAGACAAACCCTACGTCTTCTTCGAGGGACCACCCTCGGCCAATGGCAAGCCGGGCATTCACCACGTGATGGCCCGCGCCATCAAGGATATTTTCTGTCGCTTCCAAACCCTGAAGGGGCATCGCGTGGAGCGCAAGGCGGGTTGGGACACCCACGGTCTGCCCGTCGAGTTGGGGGTGGAGAAAGAATTGGGGATCACCAAGGAGGACATTGGCACCAAATTGACGGTGGAGGAATACAACGACGCGTGCCGGAAGACGGTCATGCGTTACACCTCGGACTGGAACGAGCTCACCCGCCAAATGGGATACTGGGTGGACATGGACGCCCCATACGTCACCTACCACACCAAGTACATGGAGTCGGTGTGGTGGCTTCTTGCGCAATTGCACAAAAAGGGCATGCTTTACAAGGGCTACACAATCCAGCCTTACAGCCCCATGGCGGGAACGGGATTGAGCTCGCACGAGCTCAACCAGCCCGGAACGTACCGCGACGTGAAGGACACCACCATCGTGGCTCAATTCCACGCCACCCAGGAGTCTCGTGCAGCGTTGTTGGCGCAAGTCGGCCTGGCCGACGACGGTTTGCCAGTCGACTTTTTGGCGTGGACGACCACGCCTTGGACGTTGCCTTCCAACACGGCCCTCACCGTGGGACCGGACATTCGCTACGCGGTGGTCAAGACGACCAACCGCTACACGGAAGCCACGGGCTATGTGGTGTTGGCCGAAGCCCTCGTGGGCAAGCAATTTGGGGACAAGAAAGCCCCGGCGCACGAAGTGGTGGCCACGCTGGATGGACGCCATCTCGTGGGCATGCGTTACAAGGCGTTGCTTGATTGGGCCACGCCGATGGACCATCCCGAGAACGCGTTCCAGGTCATCCCCGGGGACTTTGTGACCACCGAGGATGGCACCGGCATCGTGCACACCGCGCCAACCTTCGGTGCGGATGACGCCAGGGTGGCCAAAGCCGCAGGCGTTCCGGCCATGCTCGTCGACGACGGCACCGGCCATGGTGTGCCGTTGGTGGATTTGCAAGGACGCTTCCGCGTGGGACCCTTTGGCGGGCGTCACGTGAAGGCAGAATTTGACCTGGAAGCCGGGGAAGCCGACAAGCCCGTGGATGTGGAGATTGCCATCCTCCTGAAGGAACGCGGCCAGGCCTTCAAGGTGGAGAAGTACGAGCACAGTTACCCGCACTGCTGGCGCACCGACAAGCCCATCTTGTACTACCCGCTTGACTCCTGGTTCATCCGGGCCACAGAGGCGAAGGAGCGCATGATGGAGCTCAACAACACGATCACGTGGAAGCCGGAGAGCACAGGAACGGGGCGCTTCGGAAAGTGGCTCGAGAACGTGAACGACTGGAACCTTAGCCGCTCGCGCTTTTGGGGCATTCCCTTGCCCATTTGGCGCACCGAAGACGGCACAGAGGAACGTTGCATTGGCTCCATTGAAGAGCTGAAAACGGCGTGTGACGAAGCCGTGTCGGCGGGCGTGATGGCTGCCAATCCAGTCGCGTCTTTCACGCCTGGGGACATGTCCGACTCGAACTACGATGCGGTGGACCTCCACAAGCACGTGGTGGACGAGGTCGTTCTGGTGGCGAGTGATGGCCGACCCATGCGCCGCGAGGCAGACCTCATCGACGTGTGGTTCGACAGCGGAAGCATGCCTTACGCCCAATGGCATTATCCCTTTGAGAACAAGGAGAAGGTCGACGCGGGCGGCGCGTACCCCGCGGACTTCATTGCAGAGGGCGTGGACCAAACCCGCGGCTGGTTCTACACCTTGCACGCCATCGCGACGATGGTGTTCGACCAGGTGGCCTACAAGCGCGTGGTGTCCAACGGCTTGGTCCTCGACAAGAATGGCCAAAAAATGTCCAAGCGCCTCGGCAACGCAGTCGACCCGTTTGAGACGCTGTCGACCTATGGCCCCGATGCGACGCGCTGGTACATGATCACCAACGCCCAGCCTTGGGACAATCTCAAGTTTGACGTGGCCGGCATCGGGGAGGTCCAGCGCAAATTCTTTGGCACTTTGCACAACACGTACAACTTCCTCGCCCTGTACGCCGGTGCAGACGGTTACCAAGGCGGGGAGCAAGACGTACCTTACGCCGATCGGCCGGAGATCGACCGCTGGATTTTGAGCCGCCTCCAAGGCCTCGTCGAAGAGGTGGACGGCGCGTTCGAAGCGCTCGAGCCGACCCGTGCTGGACGAGCCATCCAAGACTTTGTGGTGGACGAGCTCAGCAACTGGCATGTGCGCCTGAGCCGGCGCCGGTTCTGGAAGGGTGAGATGAACGCCGACAAGCAGAGTGCTTATCAGACCCTCACCACCTGCTTGCGCACGGTGGCCATCCTCGGTTCGCCCATCGCGCCCTTTTACATGGACCGCTTGTTCCGCGACATCACGGGCCAAGACGAGTCCGTGCACTTGGCGTTGTTCCCAGTGGCCGATGTCGACCAGCGGGACGAAGCGCTCGAAGCGCGCATGACGTTGGCCCGCAAACTTTCTTCTCAGGTCTTGAGCTTGCGTAAGCGCGAAAAGATTCGCGTTCGCCAGCCCTTGCGTCGCATCATGGTCCCTGCACTTGACGATGCGACGGCAGGCCACTTGTCGCGGATCTCCGCCTTGATTCGCAGCGAGGTCAACGTCAAGGAAGTTGAGATTTTGCGGGACGACAGCGCGTTTGTCAAGAAGGCAAAGGCCGATTTCAAGGCGCTTGGCCGCGCCATGGGGCCGCGCATGAAAGCGGTGGCCTCGGCCATTGGCGCCATGACCTCTGCCGACGTGGCAAAACTCGAACGCGACGGCGTGTTGTCTTTGGACCCGGGAGACGGTCAGGTCCCCATTGAATTGACCACGGCCCACGTGACGATCCAAACGGAAGACATCCCGGGCTGGCTTGTGTCCAGTGAGGGAGGCGTGACGGTGGCGCTGGACGTCACTTTGGACGACACGCTTCGCGCCGAAGGCTTGGCCCGGGAGCTTGTCAACCGCGTCCAAAACCTGAGGAAAGATGGGGGATTGGACATTTCCGACCGCATTCGATTGGCCGTGAATGCCGGTGAAGAAATTCGCCGTGCACTCGAGGCCAATTTGGACTATATTCGGACGGAAACGCTGGCGACGGAGGTGACTTGGACTGAAGATGAAGCCGGCGAACACTTGCAGCTCGAAGACGGTGCTTCGGTTTGGGCTCAGGTTGAAAAAAGCTGATTTGAAGCACTTTTGACGAAACGACATGGCTGAATTGCGATACTCAGACAAGGATCTCAAGGAATTTGAGGGTCTCATTCATGAGAAGCTCGCCAGCGCGCGCGAAGACTTGGACCAGCTCCAGCGCTCGTTGTCCCACAGGGACGACAACAGCACGGAAGACACTGCGCCCACGTTCAAAATGATGGAAGATGGCTCCGAGACCATGAGTCGGGAGGAGACGGCACAACTGGCGGCCCGCCAGCAGAAGTTCATCCAAAGCTTGGAGAACGCGTTGTTGCGCATCAAGAACAAGACCTACGGGATTTGTCGCGTGACCAACAAGCTGATCCCCAAGGAGCGCCTTCGCTTGGTGCCCCACGCCACGCTTTCCATCGAAGCGAAGCAGCGTCAGTGACCCCGACCCTTCGACAGGTGGTATGGCGCGTCCTCGTGCCCGTGCTTGCGATTGACCAGTTCATCAAGGTGTGGATCAAAACGTCCTTTACCGTGGGGGAGCGCTTGGACTTTGTGCCCGGCATTCTGGAACTGCAGTTTATCGAGAACGAAGGCATGGCCTTTGGGTGGGCGCTGCCCGGCGTGGCAGGAAAGCTCTTGCTGACAGGATTCCGACTTGTCGCGGCGGTGGCCATCGGGGTGTACATCTCCCGCCGAATCAAGGAGAAGGCCCCCAAGGGCCTGTTGTACAGCCTGACCTTTGTGTGGGCAGGCGCTTTGGGCAACATCATTGACAGTGCGATCTACGGTCGGATTTTTGGCCGGTCGGGATGGGGCACCTTGGCCGAGGTGTGGCCCTCCGAAGGCGGTTACGCGCCGTGGTTCCAAGGAAACGTGGTGGACATGTTTCACTTCATCGTGACCTGGCCTGCGTGGTTCCCCGTGGAGGCATGGGCCGGACGTGAGGTCTTTCCCCCCATCTGGAATTTGGCAGATGCGGCCATCTCGGTGAGCGTCATTTGGATGCTCCTGAACCAAAGGAAATACTTTCCCGTCGTCGCCTGACGACGGACATGGGATTGGGACAGCAGCTCCCCCTTAGACGAGTTCGGCTTCGGGCGCGTCGATCCAATCGCCGTGTTCCCGGATCAGGTCGATCAAGGCGTTCACCGCTTCATCTTCTGGGACGTTGCGTTTGACGACTTCTTTCTCCTTGTAGAGGGTGATTTTGCCGGGTCCTGTGCCGACGTAGCCGTAGTCGGCGTCCGCCATTTCTCCTGGGCCGTTCACGATGCACCCCATGATGCCAATTTTGACTCCCTTCAGGTGGTGGGTGACGGCACGGATTTTGGCCGTGGTCTCTTGCAGGTCAAACAGCGTCCTGCCGCAGCTCGGGCAGCTGATGTATTCTGTCTTGCTGATGCGGGTGCGGGCGGCTTGCAAAATGCCGAACGACATGGTGTTTCGCTTGGCCAATGCCGTCTCCGGGGCGTCCACCCACAAGCCATCGCCCAGTCCATCGATCATGGGGCCGCCGAGGTCTGTGGCCGCTTGAAGGGCCAAACGCTCGTCGTCGAGCCCCCGCCAGGTCCGTCGCAACACCACGGGCGCGCCGCAGTCCAGCTCATCCAGGGCGAGTACGGTGGTGCGCAAGTCGACCATGGCGTGTGGGTTGTCGGTTTCAACCACCCAGATGACGTCGCGCCGCATGCGGCCTTGGTCGTCGGACACCCGGCCTCGCAATGCAGGTTGGACTTGGGTCCGCTTGACACGAACCCAATGCACCACGTCGTCTTGCGGCGCCGGCAGCACGGACCACGCATCGGCGGCATTCCAGAGGGGCTGGTGACGGGCGGGCCGTGCGTCAAGGGCGGTCCATGCTTCGGCATCCATCAGCACCTGCAGGGTTCCAGGAAGGCCAAACGTCAACGCCCGGCTTCCGGCGTACACCACGTCGCACGCGGCGTCGGTCAAATTCCATTTGTCCAAAGGCACGCTGTAACGGTATCCCGCGCCGTACAAGCTTACAGCTTCCACATCGGCATCGCGCAGGGTGTGCACAACGACAGGCACGTGTTTGCCGCCGACATTGCCCACCTCCCAACACGCCCGGCGAGTGTACTCAAAGGGGTTGAGCGCATTCTTGACAGGTGCGATGGGTGAATGCCCTAAACGTGCGGCATAACGCTCGACAAGCATGCGTCCGACGGGCATTTCGGCCTCGGGTTCTTCTGTCAAACTGACGCGCACCGTGTCGCCCAATCCGTCTTCGAGCAGGGTTCCGATGCCCAGGGCCGATTTGATGCGGCCATCCTCGCCGTCCCCGGCCTCCGTCACCCCAAGGTGAAGCGGAAATGCCATGTCTTCTTGGTCCATGCGCGCGACCAAGAGGCGGTACGCTTGGACCATGACCTGCGGGTTGGACGACTTCATGGACACCACCAAATCGAAATACCCTTCGTCCACACAAATGCGCAAGAACTCGAGGGCGCTTTCCACCATGCCCAACGCCGTGTCGCCATAGCGACTCATGATGCGGTCCGACAGGGAACCGTGGTTGGTGCCAATCCGCATGGCCCGGCCAAGTCGCTTGCATTTTTGGACGAGTGGGGTGAATTTTTCTCGGATGCGGACCAGTTCATCGGCGTACGATTCGTCCGTGTACTCCAAATTTTCAAACCGCTTCTTGTCCGCGTAGTTGCCCGGATTGACCCGGATTTTCTCCACGTGGTTGGCGGCGATTTCGGCCGCGTTCGGGGTGAAGTGGATGTCGGCCACCAAGGGGGTGTCGTGGCCCGCCGCGCGCAACCCTTCAGAGATGGCGCCCAAGGCTTCTGCGTCGCGCTTGCTTGGCGCGGTGATGCGCACCAATTCACATCCTGATTCGATCATCCGGATGCTCTGGGCCACCGTTGCCGGCACGTCCAGTGTGTCGGTGGTGGTCATGGATTGCACGCGAATGGGGTTGTTCCCCCCGAGGGCGGAAGATCCAATCTTCACCTCGCGCGTGTTTCGGCGCTGGTAATTGAACGAATCGGGGCAGTAGGCTTCGTGTGTCATCGTGAAGGTTGCGATGTGAAGATAACCTCTGCGACGGGCGGATGTTGTGCTTGTGCGGCCTGTACTTTTGAAACATGCCTGAGACGCCTGCCCCTCCGTCCTCCAACGCCCCGGCCATTGTGGTCGGCGGTGTGGCCTACGGAGACCGTTCTCGGGTGGTGCGTTTGTTGACCCAAACACACGGTTTGGTGCCGCTTTGGGTGGCCAACGCCAACAGTCAGAAGGCCTTGTGGCACCCCATGGCCCTGTTGGAGGTGTTGGACCTTCGCCCAGGCAAAGGAGGAGGGCTGTGGACCGCGAGAGAGTGCCGTCGCGCGGAACCCCAAATCGCCTACCGCCGCGAGCCTGCCCGCTCAGCCGTGGGCTTTTTCGTGGCGGAAGTGTTGTCCGGCAGTTTGGAAGAGGGCGCGCCAGCCCCTGAGTTGTACGACCTGTCCATGCGGGCGGTAAATTGGCTCGAGACCGAGTCTCGTGTGCCTTGGATTCACGTCAAATTCATGGCTGACTTGGTGCAGGCATTCGGCATGATGCCGGGTCCATGCCCCGGGGGCAAAACGCATTTTGACATCACCACAGGAGAGTTTGTCCCCTCGGAGTTGGCGCCCAAAAATGCCATGGAAGCCGCCACGGTGGCGGGCATGAGGGACATTGTTGGCATGGAGTTTGGTAGTGTGGAGTCGCTGAATTGGACGCGGAACGAGCGGAAGGCACTCGTGCTTGGGGCCCATCGTTACGTACAAGCGCAATTGGGCAAATCAAGAGAACTCAAGAGTTACGATGTGCTGGAAGCCCTCTTTTCGTGAAGTGATGCCGTGGCGCAACGGCGTGCTGGCGTGCCTTTTGAGCGCCATGTTTTCGGGGCTGTGCGCACAGCAGCCGGCCGCAGACAGCACCCCAAAGCGCGCCGCGTCTCAAGCGAAAATTTCATCCAATGTGGTCAACCAAGTTGCGGTCCAAAGCAACGGTCTGCCAGTGCCATTTGCCACGGTGTTCAACACCAACACCGGACAAGCTGCCGTGGCCAATGCCGAAGGCATTGCTGCCGTGCCCGCGTGGAGCTTGAACGACACGTTACGCGTCCAATCCATGGGCTACGAAACGGTGACGCTTGTCCCGGGCACCATGCCCCTCCACCTCATTGAGTTGCCCCAGTCTATGGTGGAGATTGAGGAAGTGGTGGTCCAATCGAATGCCGTGGCGGATGGCGCCATGACCCGGATGTCGACCGCGAGCTTGGACCGGATGGCGGTCAAGATGCCCGTCCTCACGGTTGAAACCACGGGGGAATTGCTTCAAGGTTCTGGCCAAGTCCATTTGCAGATGAGTCAGCAAGGGGGGATCAGCCCTGTGTTGCGAGGTTTTGAGGCCAACCGGGTGCTGTTGGTGGTGGATGGGGTGCGCATGAACAACGCCATTTATCGGTCAGGACACCTCCAAAATGCGGGTTCTGTGGATCCGTTTGCCGTGTCCCAAACCCAGGTGATCATGGGGCCCAGCAGTGTGCTGTACGGCAGCGACGCCTTGGGCGGGGTGGTGCATTTCGTGACGCGCCAGCCCGGATTCAGTCCAAGCGGTCTCGAGGTGGACGGAAAGGTTTTGGGCCAAGGTTCCACCGTCAACGGGGGCTGGGCTGGCCACGGCCATGTGGGTGTCAAGGCGCCCAAATGGGGGGCGTTGACCAGCGTGTCGCGTCGCGCGTTTGGGGAGTTGAGGATGGGCACATGGCGCGTCCATGGCGACAGCACGTGGGGACGCGTTCCCTGGCTGGTGGAGCGCATCGAAGGTCGAGACACATTGGTGGCCAACCCCGATCCCAACGTACAATCTCCCACAGGCTACGACCAATGGGACGTCCAGCAGCGGTTTCGGGCCAAGGTGCCGCGGGGCCACGTTGATGTGAATGTGCAGCACAGCACGACGTCCAATGTGCCGCGCTTCGACGTCTTCAACGACGTGGTGGGGGGTGTGCAGAAGTGGGCAGAGTGGAGTTATGGCCCCCAAAAACGCACCCTCTTTGCCACAAATCTGGTCCAGGGCATACGCGGCGCAGTGTGGCAAACCATGGCGAGCTACCAAGCCGTGGAGGAATCGCGCATCAAGCGGCGGTTTGGCCAGGACGACCGCATTACCCAACGTGAAAACTTGGATGTATGGGGCGTGACGTCGGTGGTCCGCGGGCAGCGACGGAACGTGGATTGGGAGACGGGTGTGGATGGACAGTGGAATTTCGTGGCTTCGACGGCGACGGCGTTGAACCTGGTCTCGGGCGTAACGCAAGCGGACATGACGCGCTACGCCGACGGGGGGTCCACGATGCGCACCTTGGGTGCATTTGGCTCAGCCCGCCGGACCTGGGGGCCTCACACGTTGCGGGGCGGCGTGCGGTACAGCCACGCAGCGGTGCATTCCACCTTCCTGGGCACGACCTGGCTCGACTTGCCGGTGCGCAAGTTCGACCAATCGAAGGGCGCCCTGACGGGAAGCGCTTCGTGGAGCGCCAAATGGTCCTCTCAGCTTCAGACGCTGAGTTCGCTGTCCAGTGGGTTCCGACACCCCAACGTCGACGATTTGGGCAAGGTGCGGGAAAAGAATGGCTTCGTGCTGGTGCCCAACGCCGACCTGAAGCCCGAATACCTCTACACGGCAGAACAGGGGTTGACCTGGTCGCTGAGGCCCCAATCGGATGCACTCGTGGTCCAAGCCGCCGCGTTTGCCAGCCTCTGGCGTGACGCCATTGTCCAAGCGGATGCCTCGCTTGCAGGGGACACCATCCTTGTGGTCGATGGCGACTCCGCACGCATTCAAATGAACCAAAACATCGACCGTGCATGGGTGCGTGGTGCCCGTCTTGAAGTCTCCGGTCGCCTGTGGCCTCAAACCACGTTCCGGTCGATCATCAACTGGACGTTGGGCTCGAGTTTGGACGACGCGGCCACGCCGCTGTCGCACATCCCTCCGACGTTTGGGGTTTTTGAGGTGGCCCGAAAGGGCGCGATGACCCGATGGAGCACGTCGGTGAGGTACGCGTTCGCCAAGGCCGCCTCGGACTTTGGGCGAGGCTCCACGGACAATTTGCAGGAGGCCCTGCCCGAGGGCTCCCCGGGTTGGGCGACGTGGAACGTGGAAGGCGCCTTGCAGGTCACTGACCGTCTCGAAGTGCGCCTGTCAGGATTGAATTTGTTGGACCTCAACTACAGGACCTTTGGGTCCGGCATTTCGGCACCGGGCCGAAACGTGCGCGCCACGCTCTCCGCACGATTCTGAGTACCTTCGAGGCATGCTGTACGCGGAGGTTGTTGGCCACGAGGCGCTGGGCGCCAAACTGCGAGAGTCCGTTCGCTCCGGCCGTGTGGCACACGCCCAGTTGTTCGAGGGTCAAGAAGGTTCGGGAGCCTTGGCTTTGGCCCGGGCACACGCCCAGTATTTGACCTGTGAGCAGCCCACGGAAGCGGACAGCTGCGGAGAATGCACCTCGTGCAAGGCCCACGCCAAAATGCAGCATCCCGACCTCCACTGGTGCTTCCCGTTTTTCAAGGCCGACGGCCAAGAAAAGGCCACGTCAGAGCCGCACCAAGGCACGTGGCGCGAGGCCATGCTCGAAGGTCCTTACCTCGGCGTGGAAGACTGGCTCGACCGTTTGGGTGCGGACCGCAAACAGCTGTTCATTTCCGTCGACGAGGCGCTTGAGGTGAATCGCAAACTGGGCTTGAAGGCCTTTCACGGAGGATGGAAGGTTTGGATTTGCTGGCTTCCGGAGACCATGCGTGTCGACACCGCCAACAAGTTCCTCAAGCTCATGGAGGAGCCCACAGACCGCACGGTCATGCTCTTCGTGACCCAGCACTCCGACCGATTGCTGGCCACCATCCGTTCACGCGTCCAGCGCATCCAGGTGCCCAACCTGCCTCTTGAAGAAGCGACACAGGGACTTGTGCAACGGTGGGGTGTGGATGCGGACATGGCCGCGAGTTTGGCCCATGTTTCGGATGGCAACTTGGCCCAGGCCTTGCGCATGGCGAAAGCCGGGCAGGATCAGCCTGACCTCGAGCGCTTCTCCGCATGGATGCGGTCTTGTTGGGCCCGAGATGGCCGCGCCATGGTGGAGGGGTCCGAGTCGTTTGCGTCGTTGGGCCGAGAAGGCCAAAAGCGGTTTCTTCACTTCGCCTTGCACCTGGTCCGCCAAAGCATTGTGGGCCACTACGGCGCGAAGGAACTCGTGCGTTTGACGCCTGCCGAAAGTGCCTTCCTCACCAAGTTCAGCAAGTTTATTCACCATGACAACGTGATGGCGCTTCGAGAGGCGTTGGAAGAGGCGCACAGCGATGTTGCAGGAAACGTGAACGGCAAACTGGTGTTTGTCGATTTGAGTCTCCGCGTTCACCGATTGTTGCGCCTGCCGGCGAGTGTGGATTGACCTTCCAGTCTTACCTTCGGACCATGGGATGCGCAACGTGCAGTAAGGGGGCAGATGGTTTGCCCAGAGGATGCAAGAACAACGGAAGTTGTGGTACGTGTGGATGCGGTTCGATGACTGTGTTTGATTGGCTTGAAGGCATCCCCCTCCCAAACGGTTCGTCGCCCTACGATGTGGTGGAATTGCGGTTCAAGAACAACCGCAAGCAATACGTCCGTCGTCCCAACGCCATAACCGTCCATGTGGGCGACGTGGTCGTGGTGGACCTCCAACCCGGTCACGATGTCGGGGTGGTGAGTTTGACGGGGGAGTTGGTGAAAAGCCAGTTGAAGCTCCGCAAGATCAAAGACGACCACGAGCTCAAGCGCATTGACCGCAAGGCCAATCAAGACGATTTGGTGCTTTGGCACACCGCCCGCCAACGCGAGGAAGACACCCTTCGTGAGGCACGCCAGATCATTCGCAGGCTCGGCATCAGCATGAAGCTGACCGACGTTGAGTTCCAAGGAGACAACGCCCGTGCCACGTTCTATTACACGGCAGAGCAACGGGTCGACTTCCGAGACTTGGTCCGGGAATTGGCCAGCACCTTCGACATCCGCATCGACATGCGTCAAATCGGAGCCCGCCAAGAAGCGGCGCGCATTGGCGGCATCGGTGTGTGCGGTCGCGAATTGTGCTGCACGACTTGGTTAAAAGACTTCCGTTCCGTCAGCACAGGTGCAGCACGCTACCAGCAGCTTTCGTTGAACCCTGGCAAACTTGCCGGCCAATGCGGGAAGCTGAAGTGCTGTCTGAATTTTGAGCTTGACCAATATGTGGAGGCGGTCAACGAATTCCCGTCACCCAACGCCAAAATTCGCACGCCCAAGGGCAAGGCGGTGGTGTTCAAGATGGACATCTTCAAGCGCCTTGTCTATTTCCTGCAGCTGGGGGAGCCCGGCGCGTCGCCCATCGCCATGAATGTCGAAGACGCCAACGAGTTGATTGCCGTTTCAGCCAAAGGGGATGTCGTGGGCTCACTTGCATCATACGAACTGGAGGAAGAACCCGAAGAAGTGGATTCAAGCTTCGGCAATGTGGTGGGCCAGGAAAGCTTGACGCGTTTTGACGAAGCCAAGCGCAAGCGTCGCAGAAACAAGCGCCGGGGCAAGCCCGGTGGAGACAAAGCTTCCGCTCAGGGTGGAAAGCGTGGCCAAGGCGGCCAGCGCTCCCCCAAAGGATCAGCCTCTGAGGGAGGGAAGTCTGAGGGCTCCAAGCCGAGTCGCGGTCGAGGCAACCGTCGCCGTCGGGGCGGACAAGGCTCCAAAGGCGGCAACAAACCTTCGGGGTCGTGAGGTTTTGGTTGGCGGCCGCGGTGTGCGCCGTGGCCATCTGTGGATGCAGCGAGCCCCCGTTGTTGGCCGAGACCCGAGACATCGAACTGTCGGGTTGGGAGAGCGCGGAAAGCGCCGTGTTTCATTGGGACATCCAAGACACCCTTCAACGCCACGACGTCCTTCTTGACGTCCGTCACAGCCAAACTTTCCCCTACTCCAACCTCTACGTCTTCTTGACCTACCGTTTTCCCAACGGGAAATCGCGCGTGGACACGGTGGAATGCACCTTGGCCGACGAGCGTGGGCGCTGGCGCGGCAGTGGGTTTGGGGATTTGGTGGACCAGCGTTTCATGCTGAATCAAGGGGTTCAATTCCCCTTGAAGGGCCGCTACGGCCTCGAAGTGAAGCACGGCATGCGTCAAGATCCTTTGCCGTCTGTGGCCAACATTGGATTGAGGCTGGAGGCCCACCGTGGCGCCTCGCGTCCCTGAGCACGCAACCCAACGTCACCGATTCAGGTTTCAGAAGGGAAGGACGTATCTTGCCGTCCCCGCAACCCTGATTGATTCTTCGAATTCATGACCCTCTCTCTACGCCCTTGGACGCTCACGTTGCTCTTGAGTTTGTTGTCCACGTCTTTCATTGCCCAAACGCACACCCACAACGGTGTCACGCCTTGTGGCTTGAATCATGCCGAAGAGATGTTGTTTTTGCGGCGGCCTGAGACGCGCAACGCCGCCATCGAAGCCACACGTGCGCTTGAGCTTGAAACGCAGCAAGGCGCCACGGCAGCCCAACGGGAAGAGGTGTTGATCATCCCCATTGTCTTTCACGTCATCCACTTCAATGGTCCTGAGAACATTTCCTCGGCCCAGGTTCAAGACGCGGTGGATGTCTTGAACACCAACTTTCGCGCCCTCAACGCCAACATCGATGAAGTCATTCCCGAGTTCGAGAACATCGTGGCGGACATTGAAATCGAGTTCCGTTTGGCCCAGCGCGATCCCAACGGCAACTGCCACCCTGGAATCAACCGCATCGTCAGTGAATTGACATACGTCGGAGACTCTGAGATGAAGGAACTCATCCAATGGCCACGCAACAAGTACCTCAATGTGTGGGTGTGCGAATACGCGGCGGGTGCCGCGGGCTATGCGCTCTACCCCGGTTCGGTGAACGGCAACCAAAATGCCGACCAAGACGGCATCGTCTTGCAGCACACCTACTGCGGGTCCATCGGCACCGCCAACTTGTACCGTTCGCGAACCTTGACTCACGAGGTGGGCCACTGGCTCAACCTCCGTCACCCTTGGGGCAACAGCAACAACCCTGGTCTTGCGGACAACTGCGACGAGGACGACAATGTGTCTGACACCCCCAACACGATCGGGTGGACCAATTGTGGGAACCTGTACGGTGTGACGTGTGGCTCTTTGGACAACGTGCAGAATTACATGGACTACAGCTACTGCGGTCGCATGTTTACCCAAGGCCAAAAGGACCGCATGCGCACCGCAGCCCTGTCCTCTGTGGCCCAGCGCAACCAGTTGTCCACGGCGGCCAACCTTCAGGCCACAGGCGTGCTTGGCGAAGACATCTTGTGTGAGGCCACCTTTGATTTGGACCGACGCCTCATCTGTGTGGGAGACAGCGTCAAATTCACAGACCAGAGCTACCACAGTCCGTCCAGCTGGTCGTGGAACTTTGGAGATGGCACGGTCACGGCTGGTGCGGCAGGAGATGGCGTGCAAGAGTTGTACCACACCTACACGGAAGCGGGCCTGTACGACGTGACTTTGACGGTCGGCAATGGCACGGACGAGGTGGTTGGTACGGTCTCAGAAGCCGTGTACGTCATGGACGCAGGTGAAATGGACTTGCCCTTGAGCCAAGGCTTTGAGGCCGGCGAATTCCCAAGCAACCAATGGTTCATCGAAGACCCGCTGAACGATGGCACGTGGGAGTTGACCAACGATGCGGCCGCCACCGGCTCGCGCTGCATGTTCATCGAGAACTGGGGGAACAATGTGGAGTTCAACGACGATTTCCTCCGCACCGCCACCATGGACATGAGTGGCATGACCGAGATCCACGTGAACTACAAGTGGGCCTACGTGCACAAGGGCACGTCAGAAGCCTCTGAGACGGACGACCGGTTGCGCATCAGTGTGACGGGCGATTGCGGCAACGATTGGGACCTCCGTCGGATGCACCGCGGATTCACGGATCTGCCTTCCGCAGACCCGACACCGTTTCCTTGGACACCTTCTGGGTCTGAAGAGTGGAACGAGTACACCATCGTGCTCGACAACGAGGAGTACCTCACGGAATTCTTCCGCGTTCAATTTGAGTTTGAAAGTCGCCTGGGCAACAACATTTTCCTCGACGACATCAACGTTCAAGGATTTGGCAACACCGATGTGGCGGAAGCCATGAACGGATTGACCAAGTCGTGGACGCTGGCGCCCAACCCCGCGGCCATGTCTTCGGTCATTTCCTTCCAAACTCGGGAGGGTGGCGTGGCCGAATTGATCCTTCAGGACGCGTCTGGTCGGCTGCTCTCTTCCACACCCCAGACCCTGTCAGCGGGAAGCCACGATTGGCAAGTCGATGCTCCAGAGACTCCGGGTGTGTATCTTCTTCGCCTGACAACGGCAGGAGGGGCGCAGCGCACCTGGCGCTGGGTCATTCAGTAAACACCCTCAAAAAGGACGAAAAAAAGCCCGCCAAACGGCGGGCTTTCTCTGTTCTTCCAGCAGGTTAGGAGGGAAGGGTCATTCTTTGCTTCCAATCACAATGGACACACAGCCTTCATGCAAGATGGCGGCATCGGTGTCGGGCACCTTGACACGAAAACGAAGTCGTTGGGCGTTCTCCATCCGGAAGTCCAAGAGGTCGGACCCGTCAGAGTTGCTCCAAATCCGGATGTTCTGTTCGTCGACCACGTCGAATTCCACCGCGCCGAGCACGGGGTGGGCACAAATGGCCACACGGTAGTCGCTGCCTCCAAGGAAGGTCAGTTCGAGTTCTGCTTCATCTCCAGGGATGAGGACCGCGGAGTTGTAGTTGTCGTTTTGGACGTAGCCTTCCAAGAGAGGGAGGCAGTTCTTTTTGGTGAAGTTGCGGCACTGCGCGTTGGCTTGTGCAGCGAAGAGGGTCACCAAGGCGAGCAGGAGAGTGGTTTGCTTCATGTTGATGGACTTTACGCTCATTTCACAAGTTGGTTACGTGCGGTGGTTACCGCTTCGGTGATTTGGGCCAAAACTTCTTCACTCGCCGTGTAGCGAGGTCCGCCGCCAATGATGATGGCGCCTCCGCTCTTGCTGATGTCGCTGCTCGCCTCCTCTCGGGTGACGGCATCAAAAGCAGCCACCACGGGCTCGAGGGTTTGGATGACCGTGGTCAGACCGGGAGATTGCCCGTAGCTGCTCACCAGGTCGATGACGTCTTCCATGACGAGTTTCTGCTCGGCGATGCGCGTCCGGAGCTCTTCATTGGCGCTGTCGGTGTGGCGTGTGGCGAGGTAGAGGCTTTCCAACCAACCGGCTGCGACCACCATGCCGCTCAGGTCTTCTTGACCGTTGGACTTGAGGCGCTCGTTCAAGTTGAAAAAGGCCTCAGAGACAATGGCCACCAAGGAATCTTGGCGAGCGCGGTTGGCCTCGGCGCGTTCGAGCATGTCGTCTCCGATGACATCACCCACACCGAGGTCACGTGCCAGGCTTTTGACCACCTCGAGGTAGGTCAAGGACACGGCGTTCTCTTCAAAAATGGTGGCGTAGCTAAGATCTGCGCCGTAGATGCCCAAGTTCACTGCTTGCCGGTCCGCCGTCACGTAGTTGGAGGCAGACATGGCCGAGTGCAGGTGATCCAAAGAGAAGGACGTGCCAGTGCGTTGAACGATGCGGGCCGTCTCCATCGGGGTGGGGGCGGCACGGAAAATCTTTTTGAGGCGCTTGGTCCGTTGCGTTACGGACGCACCTTCTGACAGGGAGTCTCCTGAGGTGGTTGGCCCCTGAGGTCCACCACAGCCCGCCAAGACGAACATGCCGGCGGCGAGGCTGAGAAACAAGGAATTGCGAAGCTTCTTCATGCGTGTAGGGATTGGTACGAAGTTGGGAGTGCTTCCCCAGCATACGCATGATCCCCCTGAAAAGTTCTGCACGTCGGGTTGTGTACCGACAACACCCAAAAGGTCAGTGTGCCTCGAGCCAAGTTTGGCCGTGAGAGACCTCCACATCGAGGGGGACCGAGAGCTTGACAGCCCGCTCCATGCACCGCACCAGCAGGGCTTTTACGTCGTCCAATTCAGACTCCACGGCGTCCACCACGAGTTCATCATGCACCTGCATGATCAGCTTGCTTTCCATGCCTTTCATCTCCCCGGCAACCTCGATCATGGCCACTTTGATGATGTCGGCAGCCGAGCCTTGGATTGGGGTGTTGACGGCATTTCGTTCCGCAAAGGCCCGAACCACGGCATTGTTGCTGTGGATGTCGGGCAGGGGGCGACGGCGGCCCAGCAACGTGGTCGCGTATCCCGCTTCTCGGGCCTGGGCCACGCAGGTTTGGGTGAAGGCTTCGAGGCCAGAAAACTGGCTGTGGTAGGCTTCGATGATGGCTTTGGCTTCTTTCCGTGAGATGCCCAAATTCTCCGCCAATCCAAACGCCCCTTGGCCATACAAAATGCCAAAATTCACGGCCTTGGCTTGGCTGCGCTGCTCACGCGACACGTCGTCCAACGGGACACCAAACACCTTGGCGGCCGTGGCAGCATGGATGTCTTCCCCCTTCTGGAAGGCTTCGATGAGCCCCTGTTCTTGGCTCATGGCTGCGGCGATGCGCAACTCCACTTGACTGTAATCCGCCGCCACCAGGACGTGGTTGGCACTGCGAGGCACAAAGGCCTTGCGGATTTCTCGACCTTGTGCGGTTCGGATGGGGATGTTCTGCAGGTTGGGATCCTTGCTGCTCAAACGCCCCGTCGCCGCCACCACCTGCATGTACGTGGTGTGAACGCGGCCCGTCTCCGGATGAAGGAGTGAGGGGAGCGGCTCGACGTAGGTGGACCGGAGTTTTTTCAGCTTCCGGTACTCCAACACCTCGCCCACGATGGGATGCTTGTCCTTGAGTTTGCTGAGGACGGCTTCGCTGGTGGGGTATTGACCGGTCTTGGTCTTTTTGACCTTGGCGGGAATCTCGAGATGCTCAAACAGCACATCCCCCAACTGCTTGGGAGAGTCCACGTTGAACGGCACACCGGCGTACCCTTGAATGGATTGCAGCAAGGCATCCAATTCTTGGGCAAGCGTGTCACTGAACTGGGCCAAATGCGCGGTGTCGAGTGCCACACCCTCCAATTCCATGTCCATGAGCACGGAGAGCAAAGGCATCTCCACATCGCGAAACAGGGCGGTGAGACCTTCTTCTTTGAGCTTGGGGATCAGCACGTCGGCCAGTTGCAGCGTGATGTCGGCGTCTTCACAGGCGTAATTCACCACCTCAGCGGGTGGAATGTCGGCCATGGACTTTTGGTTCTTGCCTTTTTTCCCGAGCAGGTCCGTGATGGGAATGCATTGGTAATCCAAGAAGGCCTGTGCCAAGGCATCCATGCCGTGGGGCTGGTCGGGCTCGAGCAGGTAGTGGGCGACCATGGTGTCTTCCAGGTTGGCTTGGGAGAGGTCCACGCCGTGACGCGCCATGATTTTGCCGTCGTACTTCAAGTTTTGGCCCACGATGGTGAGCTTGGGGTCTTCGAGCAAGGGCTTAAAGATGTCCCGGATTGCAGGCCACGTGTCGGGGTTGACAGGAACGTAACTGCCCGTGTGGGCTTCTGCACTGAAAGACATCCCCACCAAAGACGCCTCCATGGCATTCAGCCCTGACGTCTCCGTGTCAAAGGCAAAGCGTTTGGTTTGGGTGAGGATCTTCACCAATGCCTTCATGCCGGCGGCGGCGTCAACCAAGTCGTATTTCACCTTGTCGGCGTCGAGCGCGGCGAGGGTAGAGATGGCAGGAGCCACGTCCATGGCGGCATCAAACATGCTCAATTGCCCCTCGCTGTCTTGGCTGTTGGAAGTCGGACGTGGCGCAGGGTTCGCCGAAGCGCCGGGTGCAGCTGCGCTTGGGGAGACGTCGCCGAGGATCCGGCGAGACAGGGTGCGGAACTCCAATTCCTCCAGGACGGGCGCAAGCATTTCTACGTTGGCCGGCTCCAGTGCCATGGCGGGAAAGTCCTCGTCAAAGTCGATGTCCAAGACAATGGTGGCCAATTCTCTGCTGAGAAACGCCAGCTCGCGGTTCGCCTCGACCTTCTCTTTCATCTTGCCTTTGAGCTCATGAACGTGCTCATACACGCCTTCCATCGAACCGTAGGCCTGCAGGAACTTGATGGCGGTTTTTTCCCCCACACCAGGCACGCCGGGGATGTTGTCCGCCGAATCGCCCATCAACCCCAGCAAATCGATGACCTGCTTGGGGTCTTCCAGCCCGTAGCGCTCGCGCACTTCTTCAGGACCCCACACGCTTGCGGGATTGCCCCCACGGCCGGGTCGGAACATCCGAATCTTGTCCGTCACCAGTTGGGCAAAGTCTTTGTCTGGCGTCATCATGAAGACGTCAAACCCTTCCTTCTCGGCGCGCTTGGCGAGGCATCCAATCAAGTCGTCCGCTTCGAATCCCGGGGCTTGCAACACAGGAATCCGCATGCCTTCCAGGATTTTGACAATCCACGGCACACTGAGCTTGATGTCCTCAGGGGTCTCGTCCCGGTTGGCCTTGTAGTCTTCGAATTGTTCGTTCCGCAGGGTGGGCCCCGGAGGATCAAACACCACGGCGAGGTGAGTGGGTTGTTCCGAACGGATGACCTCGAGCAAGGCGTTGGTGAAACCAAACACCGCAGACGTATTCATGCCTTTGGTGTTGATGCGGGGGTTCTTGATGAATGCATAGTACGCGCGGAAAATCAGCGCATAGGCATCCACCAAAAAGAGCTTTTTCTCAGAGTGAGGGGTGATCATGAACGGGGGTTCTTTACGAGGGGCACTGCGCTGCAGGCCTCTCCAAACATCAAGCTGCGCACCACAGGTCCGACATGGGCGGTGAACGCCACGAGGGTGGCTGGACCACCAGCCGTGGCGCATCCTTTGACGATGACGCGTTGGTCTCGATAGTCGTCCAGGTTGAGTTGGGTGACGGCCATCCGCCATGCGTGTGCGCGGGCGTCCTTGATACTTCCAACCAAGGCCGTGGCGCCGAGGGCATTGAGTTTGGCGGTGACAAGCATCCATGCCCAATCGGGGAGGATGGCTTCGGTGCTGCACGTCAGGGCAACGATGTGACCTCCGAGCGCACTGGCATCCCAGGCTTTGACGTGGTCTCGAAAGGGTTGTTCTCGAAGCAGGATTCCTCGGTCAAGCCAGGTGCTCAAATCCACCACGTCCACTGGAGGCGGCGTCAGCAATGACGCCAAATCCAATTGGATCAATCCACTCTCTTCGACACGGTTGACGATGGGTCTTTCCATGTCCCGAAACTACGTCACGGGAAGGGCTGGAGAAAGGACGGAATCAGGCAATTCTCATGCCCGCGTCTGCAGATGCGGCACGTGCTTCGCACATGGCCACGGCTTTCTCGACAATGGCGTCCGCATCGTAACCACACTCTTTGTAGAGTTGAGCCTGAGAGCCATGTTCGATGTATCGGTCGGGCACCCCGAGGCGCGCCACCTTGGCCGCGTATCCATGCTCCATGGCCCACTCGGTCACAGCGCTGCCCATGCCGCCTTGAACACAACCATCCTCGATGGTGATCACGTCCTTGAATCGGCCAAACACTTCGTGCAGGAGCACGTCGTCCAGCGGCTTGACAAAACGCATGTCGTAGTGGGCTGCTTGGATGCCACGCTTTTCGAGCGTTCCGGCGGCTTGCGTGGCTTCAGTGCCAATGGCGCCGATGCTCAAGATGGCTACGTCGTTGCCGTTTCTCAGGCGTCGGCCACGACCGATTTCGACCTCCTCAAACGGGGTTTGCCAATCGACCATGGAGCCTGTGCCGCGTGGGTAGCGAATGACGAACGGACCGTCGTGCTTTTGCGAGGCGGTGTACATCAAGTTGCGCAGCTCTTGCTCGTCCATGGGTGCGCTGACCACAAGGTTGGGGATGCATCGCATGTAGGCCATGTCGTACACCCCGTGGTGGGTGGGGCCGTCGGCGCCAACAAGGCCGCCTCGGTCCAAACAGAAAACCACGTGCAAGTTCTGGATGGCCACGTCGTGGATGACTTGGTCGTAGGCACGCTGCATGAACGTGGAGTAGATGTTGCAGAAGGGCACCAAGCCACGGGTGGCCATCCCCGCGCTGAACGTCACGGCATGCTGTTCAGCGATGCCCACGTCAAAGGCGCGGTCCGGCATTTCCTCCATCATGAATTTCAGGCTGCACCCGGAAGGCATGGCGGGGGTCACCCCTACGATCCGGCGGTCGGCCTTGGCCAATTCAATGATGCTGTGCCCAAACACGTCTTGGAACTTGGGTGGCTTGGGTTTGTTGTCCCCGCCTTTGAGGATTTCACCCGTATCCTTGTTGAAGAGGCCAGGCGCGTGCCATTTCGTGGGGCTTCCTGCCTCAGAGGGCGCGTATCCGGCGCCTTTCCGGGTCACCACATGAAGCAGCTTGGGGCCGGGGATGTCTTTCAAATCGGCGAGCACCTTCGTGAGGTACTCCACGTCGTGGCCATCCACGGGACCGAAGTACCGGAAGTTCAGCGACTCGAAGAGGTTGCTTTGCTTCAGGACCGCGCTCTTGACGGCGTTCTCGACTTTTTGGGCAATGGCCTGGGCATTGGGCCCAAACTTGCTGATGCGTCCCAACAATTCCCACACTTCGTCTTTCACCTTGTTGTAAGTGTGTGACGTCGTGATGTCGGTCAAATACTCTTTCAGGGCGCCCACGTTGGGGTCGATCGACATGCAGTTGTCGTTGAGGATGACCAGCATGTTGGTGTCCTCCACGCCCCCTTGGTTGAGGCCCTCGAAGGCCAAACCGCCTGTCATGGCCCCATCTCCGATGACGGCCACATGTTGCACGTCGCGCTGGCCGTTGTGGCGGCTGCCGACGGCCATGCCGAGTGCGGCGCTCACGCTCGTGCTGCTGTGCCCCACGCCAAACGTGTCGTACTCACTTTCGCTCCGCTTGGGGAAGCCGCTGATGCCGTTGTACTGACGGTTGGTGTGGAAACGCTCGCGTCGTCCCGTCAAAATCTTGTGGCCGTAGGCTTGGTGTCCGACATCCCACACGATTTGGTCCTCAGGGGTGTTAAAGACGTAGTGCAAGGCCACGGTCAGCTCCACGACGCCAAGGCTGGCGCCGAAGTGGCCTCCTTTCTCAGACACCACATCGACGATGAACTGGCGCAGCTCGTCGCTGACCTGTTGCAATTCCTCGGGCTTGAATTTGGCCCGCAGGTCCGCAGGAAAATCGATCTGCGAAAGAAAAGGGCCGGCGGCGTAAGCGTTCATTGATCTGAGATACAAGGTTGGAGGGTTGTAACAAATCTAACCCCTTGAGGTTTCCTGAGACTCCAAAAGACGGCAAATCCCCTCAGGATCAGCCGTCCCAAAGTGCCAAAAGGTGACGTGTCCTGGACTCAGGCGAGCACCTGCTCGGCCAATCCTTGGAGGATGGCGCGGCCGTCGGCGTTGGCGAGGTCGTCGCTGCAAGCGCGTTCGGGGTGGGGCATCATGCCGAAGACGTTTTTGCCTTCATTGCAGATCCCTGCGATGTTGAGGAGGGCGCCGTTGGGGTTGCTCATGGCGTTGACCGCGCCGTTCTCGTCACAGTACTGGAACAAGATTTGGTCGTTGTCCTGCAAGCCCTTCAAGCCATCGTCGCCAATGAAGTAGTTGCCTTCGCCGTGCGCAATTGGAATCACAAGCGGCGTATCGGTGTCGCACCCCGCAGAGATGGAGGCAGTGCGGGATACGGGCTTGAGGTGCACGTTGCGGCAAATGAATTTGCGGCTTTCGTTGTGGCGAAGCGTCCCGGGAAGGAGCCCGGCTTCGCACAGGATTTGGAACCCATTGCACACGCCCATCACGCGGCCGCCGCCGTGGGCAAACGACACGACTTCCTCCATGATGGGAGAGAAGCGTGCAATTGCGCCGCTGCGGAGGTAGTCTCCGTAACTGAAACCGCCGGGAAGCACAACGGCTTCAACGCTTTGCAGGTCTCTGTCTTTGTGCCAGAGCTGCACCACGTTGAAGCCGAGGTCGTGGCTCAGCGCATGGACCATGTCCATGTCGCAGTTGGAGCCGGGGAAGGTGACAACACCAATCTTCATGGAGCGAAGTTCGGCATTGTCACCTTCCTATGCACGCGTTTAGCGCACCATTTTCCAAGTCCGAATGCTGTTGGTGGGTTCGTGCACCAAACGCAACAACACAAGGGCTGGCCATTGGTCGCCTTCGATCCAGATTTGCCCGTTGCCATCAGCGCCCACAGGTGTGCACAGCTGACGTCCGGTCAAGTCGAACACGTGGACCTTCACGCCTTGGCCGGCGGGCCCCAAATCCATCATCCACCCTGACTCCGTAGTCACGGGGGCGTGGATCTCGGTCAAGTTTCCTTCGGCCACATTGGTCACCAAAGCGCCCAAGTCGTTGTTGTGGCTCTCGCCTTGGCTTGCCACCACAGTCTTGCGGACAGTATGG
>MDSV01021289.1_pt1 | contig 33066 bp, 22 predicted proteins | sample 810851 | NCBI WGS metagenome assembly MDSV01 (sample SAMN05326640, study PRJNA326480) | marine metagenome | isolation source: seawater | place: Atlantic Ocean: North East | collected 2012 | reverse complement strand
TTGTCCTTGACCCTGTCCTTGACCTTGTCCTTGACCTTGTCCTTGACCTTGTCCCTGACCTTGTCCTTGACCTTGTCCTTGTCCTTGACCTTGACCTTGTCCTTGACCTTGCCCTTGTCCTTGACCTTCGCCACCAGCATCAGAATCGCCGCCACCTTCAGTTCCCCCATTCCCTGAACCTGCATCAGATTCTTGGAAGTCTGGGTCGTAAGCATCAGGGATTCCATCACCATCAGAATCAGAGTATTCCCCATCATTAGGGTCATTAGGATAGGCATCACTACCATCGGGTTTCCCATCACCATCTGTATCTGCATTATTAGGATTGGTGCCTCTTGCATACTCTTGTGAGTTAGTCAAACCATCACCATCAGGGTCTCCATTAGCATCTCCTCCATTTAGAGGGTCTAATCCATTACTAACTTCCCAACCATCTGGTAATCCATCACCATCAGTATCAGGATTATTAAAGTTAGTTCCTGCGTTTTGTTCTTCAGCATTCGTTAAGCCATCACCGTCCCAATCGGCGCCACCATCAGATGGGTCGAGTGGGTCTGTTCCATCAGCAGTAACTGTGCTAATACTCATGAGTATCAGCATAATCGCCGCAAATATCGCCTTGTTAATTTTCTTATTACCATATTTATTCATATATACCATTTTTTTCACTTTGTTTCATTCATAGGGAACCCACTGTTCCCTCTAATTATTAATTATTTTAATAACTATTTAAAGTTTACTGGTTATTTGGATTCTTGACTAATATATATCTCATATACTTTTGACCAGTTACATCCTTTTTCCATTCATGAGTAAATTCATAACCTTCTTCCTTCAAATCCATAATTCTCCTAGGTAAAGACCTAATTTTATAGACTGCTGCAGCCTCTACCCCTGTAATACTTTCCTTTCTTTCAAAATGCTCTCTTAACATATCTTTTTGGCTTACCATTTTTTCCACCTAGTGGGTTATGGTATTTCATACCTTTATAAAGTTTTAGATTATAGTTCTTCATCATTGATAGGTTGTAATATAGGGTAGTTTGGTGTTTCTACAGATTGCTCATCAGCCATTAGACTACCTCTAGCCCTCATAATATCATTTTCAGTTTTGTGTTCTCTTCTAATTGCTTCAATATGTTCTTCTTCTTCAGCATTCCACCTATCAAAGAATCTTGAAATGGCCATATATGCAGGACCTGATAGAATACCCAATACTGCAATATATGCTTCAATATCTTCCCTTACTTGAGGATTTACAAAAGCAGTAGTAATTAATTGATATGAAAGTATCATGAATGCAAAAACCAATGGTAATGATACTAATGCCACCATTAATGAATTATATGTGATTCTAACATCCCAATCTATCTTCATACCATCACCTCTTTACAAAACCACTCATTCAATCCTAAACTTTCATATATCAAATGAGCCATAAATCCAACTAAAAATGTTCCAAAATAAGCAAACCAAATACCTTTAATAGGCAATAACATAAGTGCAGAACCAATTACTAATGTAGTAATACCTACTACAATTGATTCAACAAATATGTTTCTACTTTTCATTTTAAAATCACCTCAAGGGTCTATTTCTCTATTTAACCATGTCTGTTCAATATACTGTTGCTCACCATCGGCATCTTCCCACATAGCATACCAATAGAAATCATAATGTGTTGTGTTATTTACTGAGAAATTGTCCAATTCTAAAAATCTTGGGTCATCAGCATATCCTTGAATATAATAGGTCTGTGTAACCCATTGTAGTGGCCCTGTTGCATTTGGCCCACTATTAGTTTCATTGACATGATAAACCAAAAATTGAACAGTTACATTGTAGCCCTCAAGGTCATTAGTTTCTTCACCACAGTCAAGGTCAAACCCTACTGTTGCAGTAGTGCTATTGGTAGAAATTTGAATAATAAAAAGGTTAATTTCACATACTTCAGGTTCAGGTTCCTCAACATCTATACCCCACATCATAATACTTTCAACAACTGAATCATCTTCCATATCATAAGCAGTAACTATTGGAGTCCAACTATCTCCTACGGCTACACCGTCAAAGGTGTGGGAGAAATCTTCGGGTTGGCTAGGGTCGGATAATTCCCAAGATGTCGTATAATTTACTGGTTGCCCAGGTTGTTTAAGGAATAAATCTATTTCAACGCCTTCCTCACAACCCTCGTTTGGAACTACTCTAAATGCAACCAATATTGCATCTTGTTCTGCATCTTCTGCTACATGACCTCTATAATGGTTAATAATTTCAACTTCGCAATCTACTTCTGGAGGATATTCGCAAGTTCCATCATCTTCTGTCGCTTCTGCATCATAATTAGTCGCTGAGGAATCTGTGCAACCATAGATTACATCTTCAATTTCATCAATTTCTACTTCATTTGACATTTCACAACAATTCTCATCACCATTAACTATTCTAAATCTAAATTCAACCTTCCAATTTCCATCTTCCAAATCCTTCAAACCATCATAATTTTCAACCTTAATATTAGTAGTTCCAACCTCTGAAACCCAAAATGTTTCAATATCATTATAATCAATAGATTCTACAAAAGCATCATTTAAATAAGTTGAAATCATAACTTGAATCTCTACACCACAACCATTTTCATCTTGAAAATCTGCTTCAACAGTTAAATCATCATCATTAGTAATTAATACTAAATTATCATAACTTACAGAAGGAACACAAGCCTGTTCAAAATAATAACTATTTGGAGAATCCCAATTCCAATTTGAACCATCATAGGTATCAAATCTAAATTGAATTGTGTAGTCGCCCTCTTCTAAATCTTCAAATGTATGATAAATGTCGTATGATTCTCTAAAATTAATTCCAAAAAATTCATCTTCATCATAATGTTGTCCGTCTTTAAATAGGTGGACTCTAAAATCACCTTCCATTTCGTGAGGGCATTGGAAACTTGAAAAACTACCTACGATATAAAGAGTATCTGGTTGTCCATCATCTGTATATGATGAATCACTCCATTGCCAATCACAAGATTGGTGAGGTGGGCCACCACCGCCTCCATTATTATCATGCCAATAACAAGAACCATCATCCCAACTTGCCATAGGGTCATAATTGTCTGCATCAGGTGCGGTGCACCCTCCATAATCCATGTAATAATCATCATCATCAACATCATCATCATCGGAACCAAACCAATTAGTCATACCAAATGCCTCCATACTGCCCCCTGTCAATAATAAAAACACAGGAACGAAAATTATAGCAATTTTTTTAATATTTTCTGCCTTCCTATGGACTGAGGCGATTGCCCTATCTACAATATCACCATCTAAGGTAGTTTCTACTTTAACTTCAGTAGAATTTTCACCACCATTTAATACAGTATTTTCTGATACTTCTTGATTAATACTTTGAACTGTAGTAATTAATTCAGCAGCCTCTTTTAATTGAGTGACTAAGTCTTTCTCCTCTGCTTTATGAGAATTATTTACAATACCATCATCTAATAAATCTGCTAAAACATCTGCTTCATCTCTACCAGTTGCTTCCGCCACTATTTTGGCTTGCTTCGCCAATTCAGTAATGTCATCTGGCCCATCAGTATTACTCATACTTGTATTATAGTTCTTTAGATATTTAAAGATTATTTATATTATTGACCGAAATGTTTATAAACTAAGAGGTATTACGATTAATTGGAGAGATAAATATGAGCGATAATAATTGTTTTTGTTGTGGAGCCAGTATGAGTAGATTTGAAACTGAAAAGTATGTATATCACTATTGTTTTGTTTGTAATGATAATATTGAAAATAATGATAAAATTATAGAAAACTTTGCAGCAGAATATGAAAGTGATTAATACCAAAGATTTAAATACATATAGAGGGAGTTGATTAGTTATGAATAATATAATTTATTGTTGGAATGGATGCATAGATAAGGATACGGATTACTATGTTATTATGAAACCCATCGTGATTGGTGATGAAGATTTTATGTTTTGCCCTGCTTGTAATGAGGCTTGGGAGCCAGATTATGAACAAATTCCAAATGGCCCACCCCACAAGCAAAGAATGGAAGGAATTTCAAAATATATTGAAGAAAAGGAGCAAGATTAATATGTGTGGGGCTATACCTACTCAATGTGAAACTTGTGGCACTTGGTGGAGAATTAAAAGGAATTGTGAATGTCAAAATAATAACATTTCTCATCAGTCAAAAATTAACGGATAAATTTTAGTTTTTAAATTATCATTTTTTATAAAATTAGATACATTTTTAATAAATAAATAATAAAATAATCCTGCATAAGTCATCAAATTAAAGATAATTGCTGATGATTGCATATCTTTCCATTCATCTATAAATTCATTAACATTTTGTTCCCATTCATTGGTAGGGGTGCTTTTTGTTTTCATAACGGTTGAAAATTTATTCCACCTTCTTTTAATTTTATAAGTAGATGGTAATTTATATTTATAATCAGGTGTAAAAATATATAATAATGTAATACTCCCTACTAAATATAAGTATTTATTAGGCATAGATAATTTAGTTTTTAACCAAGGCCAAATAATCCCCCCTAAAATTATAAATGAAATATAATCATCAGGAAATGTTAGTGTTTGGGTTGATAATTTTTCTTTAATGCCACCCCAACCTACATCTCTGTAGTCACCAATTAACAATTTAGAACTTATTGCTAAACCAAAACCTATTAAACAGGTCTTAAATGCTGATGTTATTGAATTTTCCAACCACAAACCCCCTAAAATTGAAGGTCACCGACTCTTAATTTATTAATTCCCTTAGTTATGGTAAGCATAAATTCTTCAAAATCACTTGAATCCCAATTATTAATATCATTTGAAGAGTTTTGGACTAAATTATTTAAATAACCTACTGTTTCACCATAAGTCATATCTTTAAATTGAGGTTTTCTAAATGATTTTACTGGTGGGATAAAGTTAATATTTAATCCATTTACCTTAATTACTCCTCTTCCTTGATACCAATTTTTATTAAGGTCAGGATTTCCTTTTTTATCTATTTGTTGTAATGGATATCTTAAAAGTTCCGCCTTTCCATAAGATGTTGCATATTTCTTTTCAAATTTACTAAACCACCATCTCTTAACTTCAGAGGGTTTATATCCTTTCAACCTTAGTGAATTTATAGTAGGTAAATCTTCATGTTCCCAATTGCCATTAAATGGAGGATTATACACAATTTTGGCTAAGGCTGATGAAGACATGGTATTAATTCCCATAGTTTTACCCGTTCTAGGGTCTTGATAAGATAAATATTTATCCATATCAATAAAATTAAACCTAGGCCAATATAAAAATACAGGAAGTTCTGAATTGGGGTGCCAATCATCCCAATTACTAAACACATAAGGGTAAAAGAAATGATAAAAATCTTCTTGGTCAATTAAATCTGCACCTCTTACTACATGAGAAGTATTCAAAGCCCAATCATCAAATGGACCTTGATATTTTAGAGTAGGCCAAAGCCTAATTTCTGGATGTCTTGGGTGAGCACTCCTACATAATCTCATAATTTTAGCATCTTGGAACTTTAATGCCCTAGTTTCAGACATTAAATCCGTAGATAATTCTTGAATAATTGCTGGAGAAAGCCTTAATCTTATTTCAGGCATTGGGGCATTTTCATCTGGAATTAATTGTCCTGATTCTGAAATGTAAAAAGACCTTTGATTTTCAACCAACCACTTGAATTCTTCTAAATTTTCTTCAACTGTTTTAGCCCTACACCTTTGAATATTAGATTCAATAGTAGTCCCAGGCATTCCCTCAACTAAATAGGCCATTCCACCACCCATCCTACCTTTATACCTCATATTCATTAATCTTTTAATTCCTGTGTAGTGGTCTTTATATTTATCACTTGCAATATAAGTAATATCAGGGTCTTTATCTGCAATCCACCTATAATCTTTGAAAACTAATGAAGATTTATCTTTATAGAAATTCGCAAGAGGTGGTTTTTCATCAGGGTCTGTATCATCTAACCTTAATACTGATTTTGCTTTAAAACCTGCTTCCTTGTATTTTTCAACATATAATTCATTGATTAAAATACCTAATCCGTGAGCCATAGTTAATGCAGCATTTGGATTTGGAGCCATCCTTAAAATATATTCATCCTTACCCTTAGGCAAGGGTGGGAGATTCTTAAAAGGAGTGCCTGTAAATTTTGGATTTTTCCTTTTAATTATGGGTGCGCCAGGTTTATAATTCCTAGCCTCTTGATTTAAAGCACCAATTAGTTTTCCTTTGTCTTGATTCTCAATAGTAATTTGAGATAATATTTTAGGCATCAAACTTCCAATGCCTTTTGGATTTTGACCCGATTCAATATACCCCTTCACCATCTCTTTTATAGATTCAGGCAATTCATTCCCCGAAGTCCAAGATTCAGAGGAAAATATAGAAATCTTTTTACCTTTACCGCCAACTACAGTGGCTATACCAGAAAGGACTGCAATACCTAATGCGATTGTAACTCCTTTCTTATCCATACTAATCATTTAAACTTTCAGATATTTAAAGGTTAATCTTATATTACAATATCAGATTATGACCTCTCAGACCATAACCCATTTAATACCACGCCTTTAGAATCTAAAAAATTGGAACTTACTTGGCCTTGTATACAACAAGTCCAGTCTTTGTCTTTTTCTTTACATAGGTCTTACCATTGTAACTAAAAGACGCTGCTCCGCTCTTTCTAGCCTTCTGAAGTGCTTTCATATAAGCATTCATCTTTTTTGCCATGTCTTAAAATAGCATTTCTAACTATTTAATAGTTCTTACAAATGTAATAATTCAAGTAATATTCCGATTGACACAAACATAAATGCTCCTGTAACTAAAAGTGCTGAACCCTTGTAAAATTTATTATCAAGTATTTTACTCAATCCAAAAACAACTACACCACATAAAAATGAAACTGATGCAACAATAAATTGAGATAATTTAATATCTTCAAAAACTTCATCCACATTATTTAATATTGTTCCTACCATATCAAACCCTCAATAAACTACTTCAGCCTCTCTTAAATACTCGTAAGCCACAATTCCACTTGCAATAGTAGTTACTATCCCCAACCCAAAATTACCACCCTTTCCTTGGATAGCATAATAAGCGCCGTGAAAGATTTCTGCAACTCCAATACCCATAAGTCCTAGGGCGACAGTATATCCTACCTTATGTATCATTTTATCTTCCTTATTATAGAATTCTTTAGGATAATTCCTCATGATAAAACCCACCTTTTGATTCTCCTTCCAGACCTATTATAAGTCCTACAAACCCACAATTTACCATTACCGCCTCTCATAACTGTTCCTACATTTACAGAAGTAGCACTAGTTGAGGGAGAAGGTCTTTTTCCCCTATATAGTGTATCTGCGGCTAAGGATTGTCTGTATTTTTGAGCATCTTCTCTATCTATTTGCATTTGCTTCTTTGATTTAATTCTAGATAATCCAAAAATAATCATAGTAAGTGAAACAAAAATGCTAAATTGTTGAAATTCACCTGTGGTTATGAATGCTTGTGCACTCCTAGAGATTCCTCCAAAACCTGAAATTAAAAAGAATAATCCTAGAATTGACATACTATTGAATAATTCAATTTGATATATAAAGGTTGTGTGGTTTTCTACCAAGCATCCATTCTAAAATTATTGTCCTTTCTAAAAATATTCCAAATAGTAATTATGATTAAAAATATAATTAATGAACTTAGGCAGAAATAACCTACATACTTTAGATATTCAACCATAGATATTCAACTATTCTCCAAGGTATTTAAATGTTGTGTGGCGGGCATAACAGGATTTGAACCCGTGTTATCGGCTTAGAAGGCCAATGTGATATCCAGACTACACTATACGCCCATATGTTGTTTTGTGTTTTACCTTTATAAAGTTTAGCACACCCACCCTCTGTCTTGAGGAGTTGGCTTTTTATTACCAAATGGAATGCCCCAAAAATTATGGAAATGTTTAGCATACTTATTCTTAGCATAAAAATAGTAAATACCATATTCAGCATTCATCTTTTTTTCCATCTTTCTAAATTTCCTACAATGGTTATTTGTATTAATTCCTTTATGATGATAAAAGTAGTGGTGGATAAACTCATGAATAATAGTGTGAATCTTTTCAACAACTTGTTTCTTATGATTGACTTTAATTGGGACATTCCTATCCTTTCCTGAAATCCTACAAGTTTGCCCATCAAATACAATATACTTTCCAAAGCCAGCATCTTCTTCATCATCATTAGGCCAAAATGCACAAGCGTGTGCACCCTCTCCTGCAAACCATTCAACCCACTTTTGAGATTTAACGATAACTTTAATAGGGGGAACCTCATACTCTGCACACATGACATCTATAACAGATTGGACATCTGAACATGAATCAACCTTAGGCCAACTCCTTTTCTTATTAGTAAACATACTTATCACTAAACATTCCATATAGGGTGGAGTATATTAAGTTTTCGGTGTTTTTTCATCAAGGTTTATAAAGTAATCACTTATAGGGTTTAATGCAAACATCATAAATATATTTTGATAAATTAGCAGTCAATAATCCAAACTCCATTTTTTCAATAGGCAAATCATTGTAAATCTTAGCAACCTCACCCCATGATTCTGGTTGGTGGATTTCCAATATGGAATAAATAATGGTAGATAATTCATTTAAAACTAATAATCCATCTTTACCCTCTAATTTATATTCTAAGTCAAACCATTTTCTTTTAGCATAATAGATAGGTATTATATTTTCTAAATGCATTTCATCAAACCACATATCATTATTTAAGAATTTTAATACATCTCTATTGGTTTTCCAATATTTACTAGTTGATAATTCATTAGATGTATCTTTATTATTTTGATTTAAGATATTGGCTAATTGTAAATAATAATTATTTGAAATATCTCTGTAGAATTTACCATATATATCGTCCCAATTATCCTTCTTTTCTATTTCATCAAAATATTCTCTTTGAAGTGGGAAAAAATCCTTAGTCCTGTCTAAATACCTAATTGTTGAATTAAATATAGACCTAACAAAATCAATCTTAGTAAGTTTATATGAACTTTCAGAATTAAACAATATCCAATCATAAATCAATTCATGTTCATATATTTGGTCCTCAGAAGATTTCTTAATTGAAAGGTCTAGGCTTGATTCATCCATAACATCTCTTTTAATCAATTGTTTCCTTAATAATCTGATATTTTCATCTAATAATATTCTCCTATATTTTGCTAAAAAATTAGAATTAACATTTTGATTATCAATTTCTTCTACACTTTCTTGTTTTTTGTTAAAGTTTTTATGAACTTGGAACATCTGATTATTATAATCTGTTTTACAAGCCCTTAATGTTTTTCTTTGTTCAGCAGTTAAAGATAATTGCAACCTTTCATAAAGGTTTGAAACTACTGGCTTATGCAAATATGTGTTTTCATAAAATATAAACCAGTCTATTTGTTGAGGGTCAAAAGTATCTTTGTAGTATGTGAGTTGTTTACTAGGGTCTATCTCCACATAGCAATTTGAACTAATACACTTTATAATTTTTTCGCCCTTTTCATTTTTAAATATCATAAAGTCTTTCCCCTTACAACTTGGGCAATATTCTAAATCCTTTCCATTATTTTCATTTTCTTTTAATTCAGAAATAGGGGTGCTAGAATCATCTACAATTATATTATTCGGGTAAAATGAAGAATAAGATTTTTCATCTTTAAATAATTTGATGACTTTATCTCTTATTTCATTCATAGTTCTTTGCATAGCATCTGTTAAATTATCATTCCATATCATATGCCCATAAGTCATAAATCTATTATATTCATATTTAATTTCTTTATAGATTTTCAATTCATCCTCATCCATTAGTTTAGAAATCATTTCTCTTTGCATTTTAATATCTCTACTTTTAGATATAAAACTATAATCACTTAAAATCATAGAATCTAAAGGATATGAAAACCAATTATTTACCCAATTTTTAATTTTATCTTTCTTTTTTGTAGGTGAATAATTTAGAATCCAACCAGCAGTTATTAAATTAATTATCTTTCTAAAAAATTCAAGATTTGAAACTTGTTTATCTTCCCACTCATCTATTTCATCCTTGTAGTCTTCATACCAAGTAATATATTCTCTATAATCTCTCATAAACTTAGCATCATTCATTAAAGAAGTGTTAGATTTTACCCTTTCATCAAGGACATAATCTGAAACTATTTTTTCCATGGAATAAGTATAATCTTTTTTGTTTTCTAATTTCCCTGCAATCTCTTTAATATTTCCTGCAAAAGATAATTTATATTTGGTAAGCATATTAGTTAAAATATATTCCCACGATGCAGGTGCAGATTTACTAATCATCACATTTGCAATTAACTCATTACATATGTTTTCTGATTCTTCTTCACTAATCCCATAATAAGAAGTTATGTGTTTTATAGCCTTATTTTTATATTTTATCAATTTTTGATATTTGGGCCCGTATAGATTAAATAAAAACCTATTCTTACTAAATATTTTATCTAATTTAATCCCTTTATCTAATGCAATAGGAATGATAGATGCATTAAAATAATTTAATAAGTCTTTAGGATTCATAGTCATATCTTTCATAAATAAATCTAATTCATCCTTAACCAAATATAAATCAGTAGGGATTTTAGAATCTAAATAGTTTACAATTGCTTTAAAAAATGTGCATTTTTGTTTTCTAAGAGATTCAGAAGGTCTAAAATAATTATAATATGTTATAGATTTGTAAAGTTCAGGATTCAATCCCCAATTCATACTTTGTTTTATATAATCATCTTCAATTTCATTTTCTCCATATCCTTCTGAGATAAAATACAATAATATAGTATAGATAGCACCCTCTGAGATGTCTAAGTCTCCAAATTTGGGAGGTCTGTAATATTTGTGGAAATTATTAAACCCTAGAGTAATTCTTTTAAGAATATCTTTACTGGCAATACTACCATATTCTGAAAAAATAGTTTCAGTTATATTATATTTGTTTAACAGTTTGATTCCTGATGGATTCGCAAGAATTTCTTTAATTAATTGTTTTTTAATCGCAGGTCTAACGGGCATTAGTTCTTCAAAAACGCTATTTTTTAAAGCATTTTCTGTTTTCTTATCTAATTTAAATTCATTTTGACTTAATATTTTAATACCTCTTAAGATGGTTCTAGGTTGATTTTTAAACATATCTTCCGCATCATTAATAGTTCTTAGAACTTTATTTTCCAAATCTTTTAATCCATCAAAATAATCTACGATGTTCCCCTCTTTATCTATTGCTAATGAATTAATAGTATAATCTGCGTTTTTTAAATGCTCTTCTAAAGATTTAACCATTAAAGTATTACTTGTGTATTCTCCCAACTCATTTATAGTAGGAGGTTGATATATCTGATAACTTGCAATTTCCCAAGACCACCAAGTTTTATTTTTTGTATTATATAATTTAGCAGAAACCATAGGCCTAAATGTAGTAAGAGGTATACTATCTACTTCTTTAAATTTTTCATACAATGCCTTTTCATCTAAAGTTGCAATAACTTCTCCTTTAGAATTTATTTCTTGAAAATAATTTCTAATTGAAATTACCTTGGTGTCACCAAAATGAGTTTTATAAGTTTTTAAAAGTTCTACAATTACTGAAGGGGCTGCATTTGTAGCAAAATCAAAATCCCTAGGCATTTTCTTAGATAAAATATCTCTTGCAAGACCTCCCACCATATAAACTTCTGCCTTTTCCCACTTACCTTTTGAAATCGCAGGACCCTTTAAACTAAGTTGATTTAAAAACCTAGTGACTAGAGTGGTTAGTGATGAGTTATTTGAGCCTAAGACACCACTAAGATGACTCCATAGCGAACTTTTAAGTTTAACACCCATAAGTTACTATTTGTTTGTTTGATATATAATAATTACTAATTAATCTCGTTAAGATAGTTTATTTTTTTAAAGGTAATAATCAAATTTCACAAATACCACTAGGGCAATCGCTCTGTGCGGCAGCAACAACCACTTCTTGTTCTTTTAGATAAGTAATTGCTTCTTCAATCTTTAAAGGAACCAAAGGTTCATTACCCCTACTTCCACTCCTATATACCGTAGTCCCTTTTAATTTAGGACCATATTTCAAAAGCAATGTGCCATATTTTTCCACAGGATAATCGTTTGGTAAATTAATAGTTTTACTTACTGCATTATCAATATGTTTCTGAACTACATTTTGCATCCTTAAATGGTCCTCCACATCAATTTCATGTGCTGAAACAAAAGCAGATAAATCATAATTTTGTTCATATAATTCCTTAAATAAAGGGTCAATTACAATTTCTTCTTTAATAACTCTTTCATTAGAAGAATCCTCTGAAGCATAATACCTTCTTTTATACCCTGCACTAAATACTGGCTCAATCCCTGAAGATGTCGAGGCCATAATAGAAGTAGTCCCAGTAGGTGCGATAGTTAAAATTGCACAATTCCTAATACCATACTCTTTAATTTTAGCCCTAGTTCCCTTAGTTAATGTTTTACAAAATCCAGATTCTAAAAATTTATCTGCATCAAATGCGGGGAATGACCCCTTTTCAGCAGCAAGATAAGTTGATGCTTCATAAGCCCTCTTTTTAATAAAATTAAAAATCTTATCTACCCTTTTCCTACCTTCTGCATTATTATATTTTAATCCTAATTTAATCAATGCATGACCCAAGCCCATAATTCCTAATCCGATTCTTCTAACTTCTTGACAATTCTGCTCAATCTTTTTTAATGGATAAACATTTACATCTAATACATTATCTAAAAATCTAACCCCTAATCTTACGGTATCGGCTAATGAATCCCAATCAATATCATTAGTTTCAGAGTCAATATGATTAACTAAATTAATTGCACCTAAATCACAACATCCATACTCTTCTAACCAAATCTCACCACATGGATTGGTGCTCACTAATTTTTTATGATACCAAATATTATTCATCTCATTAGCATAGCCTTGATTCAAAATTCCAGGCTCGCCAGATTCCCAAGAGTTATTAATTATAATATCCCAGATTTCCTGTGCTTTGACCCTTCCCATTTCTTTATTACCCCACTCAAATTCAATATATTCATCCTTTTCAATAGCATCAAAAAAATTCTGGTCAACTAATACAGAAACATTTGCATTTTTAAGCCTTTGGTCTAATTGGTATTTAATTAAAGATTTGATAACTTCTTTAAAATCTCCTGCATATACTTCAACAATTTTATCTAAATCGTCCTTAGGCATATTGGGATAAGTATCATTCATAAAGGAAATTAAATTTTCTTCATTAACATCAACTTTATTAAATTTCTTATGTAAGAATTCTAAAATATCTGCGTGGTCATACCTTAAACATTGCATAAGGGCGGTTCTCCTCCCACCCCCTGCTTTAATAACCTCTCCTGTTTGATTAATAATTTCCATCAAAGAAACAGCACCTGTAGATTCACCACCAGTCCCTCTTATGGGAGCCCCCCTAGGTCTGACGGGGCTAAAGTTCATACCTACACCCCCACCCGTTCCTGAAATAATTAGCATATCATTTACTGCTTGACCCCAACCTTCTCTAGTATCTTCAGTAGGTATTACAAAACAATTTAACAATTGACCTTTCATCCTTCCACTACCATACCAAATCCTCCCACCTGGGATAAATTTGTTTTCAATCATCATGTTAGAAAATCTATCAACATATTTTTCTCTATTGTCATTCTCAGCCATTGAAATATGTTTGGCAACCCTCAAACAAGCCTCTTCATAAGTCTCATTAGCAGTAATTGCATATCTTTGTTTAAAAATTATATCGGCGAAATCCTTTGGTTCATACATAATTTTAAGAGAGTATAACCAACTATATAAGAGTTAACTATTCATCTTTTTCAGGAGGGATAAATTTCAAAACATCAATCATCCTATCAACATAAATTCTATTCACATCCATCCCGTATACAGGGGAAAACAATACACCCTTCTTCTTCGGCGTGGTATCTTTTTGGTTTGAATAATAAGAACCATAATATGCACTTGCATCTTCTTCAGCACCATATCCGTCCATTTGATTGTAAGTTTTTTCATCAGGGTTGAATTTTTTATCTTTGTCCTTATCAGTAGGCTCAAATAATTTTTGTAAACCTAAGTCTTCTGTCTTTTCCCCTTCTAGTGGAACATCGTCTTCTCTAATATCATCATCGTCTATTTGATATTTATCCATTAAAAATTGATACTCAGTCCATTCATCTTCAGTCATCTTCATAGGACTCATCTGGTGTAATTCTTCAAATCTTTCTTGTTCCGAAGGAGTCCTAACTCTAAAATTACTTTCTTCCTCTTCCTTGACATTTTGCTTTTCTTCCTCAATTATTACCTTTAGCGTTTCTTGAGTCGCTCCACTAACAAAATCACTTAATGATTTTTGTCCTGTATCTGATGGTGCTGGTAAAGCCTTTGGCTCTTCCTTTTTACTTTCAACTTTTTTAGTTCCTGTAGGTTTGTCCCATGAGCCTCCTGCACAAGCCATCCAAAGTTTTTCAACATCTGATAATCTACCCATAATTTGAGAAACCGACAAACTTTCACCTTCATCATAACCAATAGTTATGCACCCTCCATCATCAACATCATCAATCCATCTATCTAATTTTTCAGAAATATCATGTAGTCTCAACTTATTATTTAATTTGTTTTTCTGAGAACTAAAATAATCCAAAACATACATAACATCTCCAATATCCATCTCAATCTCTACAAACTCATGTAAAAACATTAGGTAATCAAAGGCATAATAATCATTTTGAGTTTCACAATAAATTAAATTGTTCTCAGTTTCAGGGCATATGTGTAATACCATCCCCGACCCTAATGAATCTTTGATAGTTTTATAAGAATCTTCAGATATCCTTACAAATCTATGGATAGTGCCAGGAGATTCTTTTTCAATTTCCTTCTTTTCATCTTTCTTTTGTTCTTCCTTTTTACCCGTAGTAGATTTAGAACTATCCTTCCCAGTCCTTCTAGCCTCACCCTTCAAGGTATCTAACCAACCCTTGATTTTCCCTTCCTTCTCTCCCATTGCCTTAGCAACTTGAGAAAGTGCCGTCTTTTCAGGAATTCCTGCTTGAATTTTAATTTGAAATTTAGATTTTGCATCATTCATTAGTTCTCTTTTCTTAGAAATTTTAGTTTTTTTAGCAGTATCTTTTTTCGTTTCTTCCTTAGGTTTTTTATCTTCTATTTTTTCTTCAACTAAAATAGCACCAGAATGATTTTTTTCATATTGATGTTTATTGGCGTCTTTTCTTGTAGTAAATCTTTCTTTACAAGACGGACAAACATACTTACCAGTAGTAGATTTTTTGGACTTTTGTTTTTTCTTGCCTGAATATCTTGTTCTACCTTTTCTCTCTGCCAATTTATTCACCTACCATTCTCTGAAGTTCATTAATTGGAATATATTTCTTCCCGTATATAATGTTTTCCATTAAAGCCCTTCTTTTATTTAAATCTTTAGGATATTTAAAATTACAATATTCTTCAACCAATTGATTGTATTTGCTTAGATTCTTATCTAAGTTAATTTCAACATTCTCTGCACTATATTCTTCGGCATTGGCTTCTAACATTTCATCTTGTAATTGCCTTTGATAATCTATGAATTCATCCAATCTAATATTTCTAATATTTCTAACCATTGCCTTAACTTGTTCTGATGCTCCTGGATAAGATATTAACTCATAAACATAACTTATAGGCAAATCCTTAGAAAAATTATTAACAATCCATTCTTGTATAAACTTTACATCTCTAACTCTAAGGTTAATATATCCTAATGCTTCAAGTGCATCTCTAGAGTCAATCATAGTTAATTCTAATAATTTAGAAGTGGGCTTTGCACTATTATAATTATTTATAAATGAATTTCCATTTGGATTAGTCAAATAACTAAGGCTATCATTTATTATATCTCTAGTCCAAAGTTTGTGTCTATTAATTACATTGAATAAATCAGACATTCTAAAATTATAATCTCCTATGGGGCTAGTATAAACCTTCCCTGATTTACTCTTCGGAAGATTATTATTCGTTTCAACCATGTCATAAATTAATAAATAATCTTCATGAGTTGTAATTGGATTTTTAATGTAATTTCTCACCATAGTTTTTAACTTAGCAGTAGTCATTTCCAATCTCCAATCTGGGATTGAAGTATCTCTTTTCTTTGAAACGAAACCTAAAACCATATCTTTTTTCCAACCATCTGATGTATATCCCACTTCATCCATAAATTGCATACTATTATATGAAAACTTAACCCATTTGCCACCGATTCTCTTTTTCCTACCTAAGTATTTATAATCTAATTCTTCACCTTCTAAATCCATATCAGTTAAATCAACTCCAAATTTACTATTTAGCATTCTTGCTAATTCAGTAGGTCTTTTATTTTCTGTTTTAATAACTTCCTGAACTTCATAAAGCATAACTGTAGGGTCTCTAACAGCGTCTGTATGTGTCTGAACTTCTCTAAAAATCTGATTTGATTTTGCTAAGTCTGGATTTTTATAAGCATCACTTTCTAAAATACCTTTAACTATTGGCAATTCATTAATTCTGGTAATTTTATCTGCATATATGATACTAGCGGGCTTCCCCTCTCTTTCTGGGTCCACTCCATAATTTTCTCTCAAATAAGTCTCAGCAAGTTCTCTAGTTTTCCAAGTTTCAGTTATATTAACTACATTTGGTATTGTGTAAGAAGTAGTATATTCTTCAAATACTCTTTTTAATTCTTCAATACTATCGTATTTTTTAGCACTCCCTACCTTATCATAAAATCCTAATCCAATAGCATTCCTACTCACAATGCCTAGTTTTTTTATTACAGAATTAGCATTATTCATTTCATACTGTTTCTGAGGTAAGTATGTAAAACATCCATCTTCAAAAGTTACTATGAATTGAGGTTTTGTAATATTATCTATGAAATTTGTATGGGATTGTATATGCTCATACGGCCACCTTAATTCATAATTCCCTTTCTTTTTCCCTTCAGATACTGTAAAGCCCTGTCTTGAACTATAAGACCTTCTTTCTATTGACTTCACTTTAGTATTTACTGGTGAACTTCTGATTCCTGACATCGGCCAATTATTAATTTTAGTTACTGAACCTCTATGTAATGGCTTGTCCCATGAACCGCCTCTCCAAAGTTCTAAATAATCCTTAGTTGAGGCTTTAGAAACCGTTTGTTCAATTTTATGAAGCATCCTAGCATCCCACCTATCTGCTCCTGAATCAGCCATACTAAGCAAATCATTTATTAATGTTCCAAGGCCATACTTTTGCTTATTACCTGATAAATCACAAATCTGCATATTGAATTGCTCTTGAGGGTCTTTCCTAACCTTAGTCATTATTACAGGCATTATCTTATCCCAAAATAATTCTCTTATATTTTCCAAGCCTTGTTCTTTATTAGTTAATAATTCAATCGGGTGATTATCAACTAATTTTTGATATTCTTGTTCACCGACTAACCACGAATTGGGGTTTTTTGCAATGTTCAGAAGTATCTGACCTCCTGCGGTGGGGTAATAATTTTTCATTAAATATCTTAAGGTTGGGCCTGATGCTCCTTTGTTGGAGGCCATCTGCTCTACTATAGATGATTTATAATAATTATAATCGCCGTCGTATCTTTCTGAAAGAATTGACCATTTAGTATTTCCAAAGGCTGTTATCTTCTTTCCAGTTTCTGCGTCAAACTCAGGAAGTATTAATCTTAATTGCATAGATTCTGGGAGGTTGGGGTTGGAGGCTAAACCTTTAGAATAAGTCTCAAGCCCATTTGCACAAACTGTCAATAATGAAATATCTATTTCAGATTTCATATTTTCTATATCTTCCATAATTTTATAAAGCACATCTAAATCTTTCATACTCATATCTGGTTGAGGAGGTAATGGTGTAAACTTGTGTGTTTTATTTTCGTATTTGTAATATTTTCCAAAAATTGCTTTGTAGAGTGTTCTTTCAAATTTATAAAAGTCTGACTCTTCTTCAAGCCACCTTCCAATTAAATCAACACCTAATTGGACTATTAGTTTATCTGCATCACTACTTGCTAATAAATGTTTAATAAAATCTTTGGGAGCGGAATTTCTAGGTAGGGGTTGAAATATCAAGTTTTCTGTAAATATATCTGGATAAGGTAGGAAATCTTTTTTAATGGGGGTGTCTTCATAATTTACCTTATCTTCTAAATCTATATTTGAGATAAAGTTTTTAATTACTTTTGATTGATTTTTTACAGATAATTTACATTCTAGTTTTACTCCTGAATTTAAAATATCGTCAATAGCAGATTCTACATTAAGGTCTAATTCCTCAGGAATTGTTTTTAACAGTAAATTTAACGGGTCAATACCCCACCTTATGTGTTTTTTATACAAGTAATCTGATACATCTTGGGATTGTATATGATTATAAAATATGATGGATTTATTAGTCAATAATGAGGAATTTCCAGAAGAATCAAAATTAAACATTTGCCTTCCTGACTTGTCTTTAATCAAGAACATTTCTGGACAAATATCTAATAATAAGTCTATTGATTTAGGGCTTTGCCTAGGTTGTTTAAAATATCTATCCTTTTTCTTTAATGGTATGATATTCAATTTGTATTCTCTATCCATTCCTGTATTGTCTATATAATCATCCCAAGTCCAACCCCAAGAGTTTGAAGTATTGAATGGAAAACAACTGACCATTGCAATTTTTGTCCTTACTGATTCAACTAATTTACAACTCAATGATGTGGCATCCAAATCTCCTGAAGAAACTAAATTACTTTTTTCAACATCAATATCTTGAAATAGTTTCAATAGTTTACAATATGATTTATTAGATAAATTAGGAGATAGTATCAAATTATTAATGGCATATAGTAATTCTCTATAATTTTTATAGAATTTTTTATCTTCATTATTAGTATATCCTGCTTCTATATAATTATAATTTACTGCATAACTCCATCTGTTTTCTTTAGTTTTAGGATTGTTTAATAATTTACCTGCAAATAATTTATCAATTGCATCATCTAAAATTTCCATAGGGGCTAGGCTGATATTTCTATTCAAATAAGTATCAATCCTATTAGCCCTATTTAGAATATCAAAATATATTAATTCTTCAATGGTGCCTAATTCAATAAGTGTTCCTAATTCTTTAAATCCTGGGTGGGTATCAAGTAATTTATTATGAGTGATAACATCGGCATTGGGGTGATTTAAAATTACTGAAGTAAAATTTTCAGCATTTCCCCACATATCATATTCAGGGTCATATAAAGAGATAGTATCAATAACGACATTCATAAAATTAAAATCAACATAATCTGAACAAATTAAGTCATAAATTAAGCCTTTACCATCATCTAAATCTAATGAAGCGTTAATTAACCTTCTTGTCGGAGTTTCATACATCCAAATCACAGGATTTTGAGAAAGAGTTCTTTTTACCATCTCATTACCATTACTTACTAACCACCCCGCAGTAGCATATGCTAATTTTACATTTGAGGCCATAGCCATTAATTCATTTTCTCCTAATTCAATATTTTTACCTTTAAACTTAGGTTTATTATATTGGATATTGCAACCACCCCTACCTATGTAATCGGAATAGCCGTCATATCTGTAGGGCGTATTTAATTGATTATATTTAAAATATCCAGTATCACTCAATATCTGTGCAATTGCTTTAAACATGTTTAATCCCCATGCTGCATCTTTAGGATATAATTGTTGTTCCAAACCTACATCCTTCTTATTAAGATTATTTCCTAACTCATCATAAGAATCCCCCCACCTTAAGATAGCCCTTCCAATTTGCTGATTGTGTTCTAGTTTTCCTGCATTAAATACCCACACAACACAATTACCATATTTAAAATCAGATTGAGGACCTTTTAACCATTGACCATCCCAATTCTCACAAGACCAATCTTTAGAACCCCAAGCCCTACCCGTAGTTTTAGTTAACATATCTACAGGATTTTGAGAGAATCTTAAAACATATTTACCACCTCTACTTTTAGGCCAACTACTTCCACCACCCTTTCCTGCAGCAGGTGGTTTAAACTTCATAAGTTGATTTTTAATAACTTCGTCTTGACACCTATTGATAATCTTTTTAATACTAATAGTTTTAAAAACTTCTTCATAAGTCCCCTCATTTTTAAGTTCTTTCATCTTTGCAATGTCTTCATAACTTTCCAGTTCCTTCGCTAGGTGCCTTAAATAAATATCTTTTATGTTGCTTAATTCTTCATCTTCCAATGCCTTTTCTAATGAGTATTCACCAATTCCTGCATCAGATATGATGTCTGGATAGGAAGTATTAATCTTCAATACAGCCTCAGTCAATTTTTCTTTAATAATCGCTGCATAGGGTCTTAATTCAGGATAATTTCCCAGAATAAAACCTAAAATTTTAGGATTTGCTGGCCTTTCACTACTGATAATTCTTTCAAATATAATTTTTCTAATAAATCTATCAATGTCTTCTTCTTTTACTTCTTCTCTTTCTGGCTTAGGTAATTCTAAAACTGAATAATGTAATTCATCAGTGTTTTCAATACCATATGGGAATAAATATTCAATCCCTTTTTCTTGTTCAGTAAGGGGGTCTATTGTAGTTTTTGCATTTTCATTAGTGTTAGGGTCTATACTAGTCAAATAATCATCTTTATTTAATAATTCTGTAAATTTGTTAAGTATTACTAACCTCTCTTCAATAACTTCATTATCAATGATTTCAACTTCGTAATCTCCTAACAGTTTTTCAAATACTTTCCAACCTCCAATTTGTTCATTGAGGTAATTCTCAATTCTATATCTACAACCATCTGCAACATCCTCCACCATATTATTATACCTTTCACTCATAGGGACTCCCCCACTAGGCATTTTTAAAGTAGGATTCTCAGAAGTATGTCCATAAACGCTAAAAATAGAAGAATTTTTATGATGTTCAAAATTTTCAAACTCTTCTTTAATCATATTAAACCAATGAGTGGTCTTTTGACCGATATCACTAACTCCCTTTGGAAAATCATATTTAGGATTATCTGGGTAAATAGTCTTGTCAGAAGATATCTTGACATATTTAATCTTAGACATAATTATAAATATAGTAATCAACTATATAAAAACTAGTATTTTAATGCTCAATCTTCTGGATGTTCAGGCGTGATATCTAAAAGATATTGGTTAAATTCTCTAGGTCTTTGATTTCTAATATTTTTAGCCATATTAACTACTGCAGGAGTAATAGTAGTTTCTAAAATATGATAAACATAAGGAATTGGGACTATCGGGTAAGTTAAAACCTTCATTTTTATGTTATTTAAATCGTTAAGAGTTACTAACCCTGATATTCCATTTTCTTCTAATTCTTCATCTGTTTCACACAAAGTAGCAGAAAGTAATTTCTTAGTTAATGGCATATTTTCCATCTTTAAGAATATTTCACCCTTATTATAGAATAAATCGGGCAAGGCCTCATCAATTAAATCTTTAGTCCATAATTTATTTTTATCAATATTTATATAAATAGCCCTCAAACTTAATTCAGCCTGTCTTTCTTTAGAAATATTTGAACCTTGAACTAAATACCTAGTATTCCAATCTTTCATTAATACCTTAATTTCTTTATTACTCATCCTTGTCAAGAAAGATTTAAGAATTGATTCCATCTTCTCCATATCCCAAGTGTATCTCCAAGCAGGAACTTTCTTTTCACCTTTGGGAGGCTTATTATCTGTGAATACAAATATATTATCTACTTTCCATTTATCGGCCTCCTTGACTCCCTCTTTAATTGAATCATTGTCATAATCAGAACCATTATTATCATTATATCTTTCAATGTGGGCTTTCATCTCATCTAAACTAGTGGTTTTAAATTTGCTTTGGTCCCAGAAATATAATTTTTCTTGCCCACCTCTATTTTTAGGAGCGATGAAATTGAAAAATCCTTCTGCAGTATATTTTTTCCTACCATCAATTTTAGTTTCATTCCATGCACCAGTTGTAGAATCAAAAGACATTAATGTGCCCTCAATTTTTAACGAATCTCTATTGCCCGTCATCATTTCAATAAAATAAATTTCAGTATTTTCTAATGCATTTTTCTTTTTGTTGGCCGTATTTATCATAATGAATTTTTTACCCATGATTGGAATTGGTAAATCCGCAATACCTCCATCTTCCCATAGATTCAAATTCATAAATTCAGAATAACTTCCTGCCTTTACTCTACCTCCTCTCCAGTAATTCAACCAGTTAGAGTTTTCTCTAAGTAATTTTCTGTAAAACTCCCTTCTTTTAACTCCAGATAAAGGACTTTGTAAATTTTCAAGATTATTTCTAAACAAATTAGTTAATCTATCCATATCTACTTGAACCTCAGTCCTCAACACATCCATAGTCATATACCACAATCTTGTAAAGTTTGCATTAGTCAATGAAGAATTAGATAATACTTCAGAAGGATAGTCTTTATATAAATACAATAAAAGTTTCTGAGGGGTGTTTGGATTTTTAGAAATATCTTCATGTAATTTTTTATTTCCTAAATATAAATCATTTAACACATTAGAAGATGTATTTTCATTTTTACACAACCCCTCAATTATGTTAAAATAATCTTCTTCATAAAATCCATCAAATTGATTTGAAATATCTCTCCAAGTTTTGACTAACAAACTTTGTATATTTTCAGGCAAATTTGGATTATTGCACAAACCACCCAAACCACCAATTCCACAAGCAGCGTTGTTTAAAACCTTAATATAGGTAAGGTTATTTTCATGTTCTTCTATTAATTCAGGATTTATGAACAACTCGTCAGTAGAGTAAGGAGGTTTAATAACGCCATCCTCCACAGAATAATAATTTCCAATGGAGGTTGCTAAAGTAAGTTCGGCAAACTGATTAAATTGTTTTGGATATATTAGCCAATTAGAAACAGTATCAAACCCAACATTTAATAGTTCTACCTTGCCTTTCTTTAAAATTGTATTCACCAATTCACTACTCACTTCTGTCCTTATACCTTTAATAGCCCTAGTTGAATTAGGTAAAAAGTCAAATCTAAATTTAGAAATTTCAGTGTCTTTTAATTCTTCAAATGCAATGTTGAGTTTCCTACCATCTATGGCATAATCATCAGGAATTAAAGGGTCTTCATTGTTTCTAAGCCTATAAGTAAATGAAATGCTAGGAATTCCCAATTTAGCCCTCCTCCTCCATAAGAAATCAATTACTTCAGGATTTCTAACTATTCCATCTCTAAGCCCTACCTCTATTGAGACCACACAGTTAGCCCAGTAATTTGATGTCCTAGGCATGGAATCAGGCATATCAGACTTATCATCACCATCAAACAATCTATTAACTATCTCCCAAACCATAATATTTTGCCTATCATAATTAGAATAATTAACATACATCTCTTTAGGTATGCTAGCCATATTGGGGATGATTTTTTTACCATTTCCAATTAACATTTCATTAGAAAATCCCCAAGATTTGGCATCTGTTAAATTTAAACAAAATACTTCAGATAACATAGAGATTATAGTTTCTCTATATGATATATTAATTTCTGGACTACCTAAATTAAATTTAAACTTTTTTACTAATCCTAATAGTGAAATATAATCTTGCTCTTGTAAATTAGGAGATAATATAACATTTTGCAACATATTTATAAATTCAACACTTTTACAAACACTTAATTTTGGCCCATCTGGTATATTATAATCAATATGTCCAGATTGAATAGCATTTTGAACCCTTGTGGCAATTCTATTTTTTCCACCCCTCGTAGCCTTATAGGATAGATACTCATCAATAAGTTGACCCATCCTTTCCTTTGGTGCTAAACATGGGAAATTATGCCATCTCTCACTACAGATTGTCTTTCTATTGTATAATCCCAAATATAAAATTTCTTGAGCACTCCCTACATCTTGACCTCTATCATTAATAAAACCAGGATGATTTTTTACAATTGCATCATAAACATCGGTATTGCTGTTTGGATTTTTAGCAATGTTGAAAATTAAACTATTTACAGCCAATGGATTTCTAAAATTCTCAGGGTCGATATCTGAAATTTGTTCAGCCATTGCAGCAAGTGCTCCTGGATGTGCTAGTGGAGATGCAGCCAAAAGATTACAAACCATTGAATCTCTAGACCTAATCAACCTCCCTAAAGCCATATCTTGATTCCAAATATTAGCATTTTGAGCCAATTCTCTTCTAATTCTAATATCTACATTTTGTCTTGATAATCTATTACAATCTGAATAACTAATGGTAGGACTTGCAGCCAATTCCATTTCAGGGCCAAAGATTGCTTGGTCTAAATCAACTGTTTGACCTTCCATAATGAGTTTAGTATAATTAATCCTAACTCCATTCTTACCCATCGTGTCTGCCCAACCCTTGTATATATAAGGAGTTCTACATCTTGTTTTATAGTTTAAGAATCCTGCATCTTTCAAAATTAAACCAATAGCAGTTGCTATTTGAAGTCCCCAAACCTTATTTGAAGGGTAAACTCTTTTTTCTACACCGATGTCAAATACACCTTTTTCATCATCCCTATTACCCCACCTCAATAAAGTCCTACCTTTTAAAGTAGCACCATATTTTGCTGGCCAACCTTCAGATTTTTTATCATCTTTAAAAATATATACAATAGCATTACCATTTTCAATATCGCTAAATGGTCCTCTGTTGTAGGCTCCATTATAATTTTCGCATGAAGTATTTGACCAACTCCTTCCTGTAGATTTTGTAGCAACCATTACAGGGTCATTTGAAACTACTAAATAATAATTACCACTTGCAGAGGCTGGCCAAAGGCTAGCGCCTGGTTTAATTTGATTTAATCTCTTCTGAGCATTTTTATCATGCCCAATCTTTTTAACAATATCTTTAATTGCTATAAACTTTTCACTCCCATCAGAAATTTCATAAATTAAGTCGGTTGGCTCATAGACACCTGCTCCGAAATAATAGGTTATATTTTCTTCCTCAGGTGTATCTGTTTTCTCAGTTTTTGTTTCTTCAACTACTGCGTCTGGGAATTCTAATTTAATCATTTCAAGCATATCTTTTTTAGATTTATCCTTTAATTGTGCCGATTCTGATGCTATAACAGGGCCTACCTTCTTTGCAACCTTCTTAGGGTCTATATCTTCAAAGGTGTTTGCTAAATAACCCATAACCGCTCCAAAAGGTGCTGCTTTGTTTAATTTATAAGACATCACAAGTATTGATTCCTTGATGGCGTCTTCTTCTGAAACCCCCGACCTAGCCTTTGTCTTTTTCTTTGATTTAGAAGGGTTTGGGTCTGTTGAAGTTAATACTTTATCTTTATTTACAATGTCTAAAAATTCACCGAGCATTTGTATTCTATCATCAATAACCTTCCTATCTTCAATAGTCACTAAATATTCGCCAATTATCTTATCAAAAACTCTATATCCTACGGTGGCATTGGATTTCTTTTTGTTTGCAATCCTCTTACCTAATGCAGTCCTTAAATCTCCTGAGTGGGTTCCAGAAATAGTTCTCTTACCAACTGACCTATAACTATCACAAACATCTTTGTGCCATTCATCAACATCGCTGTAATTATCATCTTCCATTTGATAGGTTTCAGTTTTTTGATAGGTAATATGATACTTATTCTTAGAAGCCATAATATTGATTTAGTTAAACGGATATATAAAACTTATTACTTCCTTATCAATTCAGGAGGTGGATTCATAATTTTATAGTATTGAGCATACTCATTTAATCTATTATTTTTAATTTTTACGGCTCTTGCCTTTAGTGCTTTATCAATAGAATTATTTATTACAAAATAAACAAACTTAATCGGAACATTCGGCTCGTCTAAAATTTTAAGTTTTGCCGAATCTAAATCCTTTAAAGTAACCTTTTGCCCTAAATTATTTTTCAAATTGAATTTATCTAAATCTTCTTGACTTTCACTTACACAAACCTCTAAAAGGGTCTTAGTTAGTGGTAAATTATTACAAAGTGTATAATTAAGAGAGTTAGCAATAAGTAATGAAGTCAAACAAATTCCCACTATATTAGAGTTCCACATACTATACTTGTCAATTAATTTAATTATGGTTGATTTATTCATTACTCCATGTTTAGAAGCATTAACCATTGGTGATGCAATAGTGTAAGATAATTCCCAAGATTCCATTAAGTTCAAAATACCTTGTGGGCCTTTTCTCTTTATATATGCAGTAGTTATCTGGTCTAAAGAATCTGAATCCCAAGAATATCTCCAACTAGGGATTGGTTTAGAATCTTCAGCATCAGTTGAATCTGTGAATACGAATATATTATCAAAGGTCCACTTATCTGCTTTAATTATAATTTCATTCCCGTCATCATCCTTAGTTTTCTTATCCCTTTTCCTCTTAGATGGAACTATATATGAAAATAAATCGTTAATTTTAATTTTTTCATTTTCTAAAACTTTACTTTCTTTCCCAGTATGTTTAGTTGCTGAAATTATTGCATGATGTTGTCCAGATAATTCTAATTTGCTAATTTCCCATAATTCATTCTCCATATGTCTTTGCTTATCATCCCAAAACTTTAACATAATTATTTTTTTATTTTGGATTTCTGACACTAAAGGATAATCTGCAATTCCTTCACTATAATAATTATTATTGGCATAAGGAGCAAATTTACCCTTTTTAGTATTTCCTGCTCTCCAATATTTAATCCAAGTCTGAGATGAATTAAGATATGCTAGGACTTGTTTCCTCCTTTTAACACCACTAATTTTATCATCAGGCCTTTTTAATAATTGATTTAATCTATTTGCATTGACATTTACTTCCTTTCTTAATACATTAGTAGTTAATTTCCATAAATTATCAAACATCCTATCACTAAGGCTTGGATTACATAATACTTCTATAGGATGCTCTTTATATAATTGAGCCAACATTTTGTTATTTGTTTGAGTATTCTTTGCAATATTTAATGAATATTTATTATCAGTATATAGTTCCTTCAATATATCTTTATTAGTGGCAGGATTTTTAGAAAGTTCTAATTTTATGACAGATAAAACTTCATCATAACCTATACTATATCTTTTAGCAATATTCGGCCATTTGTTAATTAAACAATCCTGAATATAATATGGAATGTTTGTATTCCTACACAACCCTCCATCTTTTGCATCCACACCAGCAGCAACTTCTACAAGAACATATCCATTTTCAGTATTATCATATAATTCAAATGCATCTTGAGGTGGGTCTTTAAATTCTCCTTTATCATATAAACCTCCTAAAGAAATATTTAAAACAATATCTTCAAACTTCTTAAAATATTTTAAATCACCATATATCCACTTTGCAATAATCGGAATTGTTAATTCATTAACATACTCTGTATTGTTAAGAATTTTATTTAATAATCTTGAATGTATTCTTGACCTCATAATGGAATTGTTATCGTCATAGGGCAAGTAAGAATATAAAAATGCCCTAATGGGTTTATTTGTATTTTCAAATGCATAATCCAATACCGACTCATCCCAATATTGTGCAATATCCTTTTTATCATATTCATCTGAACTTCTAGAATCTAATGTAAAATAATAGGGGTCTATATTATATTTATCCTTATCCCTCCACAAAGTATCATAAAATCTTTTATTCCTAATATATTCTAAAATTTCACCATTTTCAAATAGTTCTGGATAAATTTGATAAATATTATTTATAACTCCTGAACTTTGCCTATCCTTCTTTATTAAAAATGTTTCTAAACTAGAATATTTGGGGAAATTAAAATTAAATCTTTCATTATTAATAGTCCACCCATAATGCTTGACATCATATACTGGGACACATACTGAATATCCTATCATTTTAGCAGTATCATTAACCATTTTATTAATTAATGGATATTTATCATAATGTTCTGAAATAGTTTTCCACTTAAATAATATTCCTTTAAACTTTACCAATAATTTAGTGTAGTCTTTAATTGTCAGATTCTTTGCAAATAACATATTTTGAACAAATAATGAAGTTATAATAGTATCAATTTTTCTTCTTAAATTAAATCCATCTTTCCCATCTATCAATTCCTGTTTATAGGGAGATAAAATAGGGCTTAAATTAATATTTGTCTCTTTAATAGTTTTCACTTTTTTAAGCCCTACAGTTTTCTTCCAATTATCTTCTAATTTTGAATAATCAATCATTTCCCTATTTAAAAATTTACTAATTTCATAAGATAATACATCTTGAGGCAACATAGAAATGTTTGTTTCAGTAGGGTATAATAAATGTGGGAACAAGTAAAAGACTTCTTTAGCAGATAATCCATTATCAAAAATAGGGTGGGATTTAATCAATTTTGTGTGGATTTCACCATCTGCATTAGGATGCCTTACGATTAATTTACAAATGTTATTTGAAATATTAATATATTCATTTGCTCTCGGTTCAATAAATTCTAAATTATCTAAAACATAATTCATGGCGTATTTACTTGCAATAGGGGATGCCATCATTAACGATATAATTTCTTTATCATTAGTTTGCAAAAGTCTATTTATACCTTTGTCATTTTCAGGAATGGCCCAAATAGTATGGTTTTTTGCCAATAATAATTTGACCTTTCTATCAGTTGCAGGTTTCGTCAATCTATTAAAATCATAATAAGAAATATTTGGATTTTCAGCAACAATTAAATCTGGATTAAAATTCATTTGGTCAATTTTTGTAAAACAAGATGTGCTACTTGTATAAGTTAAATTACCAGTTCCAGACCCTACATCACAATGTCCTTTATAATAATAGGGAGTTCTCAATTGAGTGTAATTAAACAATCCAGCCTCTGCTAAAATCATTGCAATTGCCCTATTTGAATTTGCTTGATATCCCTTCCTACCATTAGAAGGGTAATGTCCAGGGTCAATTCCCCCACCTACATCACCTTTTACATTTTCTTTGAATCCCCACTTTACATTAGTCCTACTTAATAGAGTTCCAACTGGCGCCGAATCTACTTTATTTTGCCAACCACTACCTGTCGTTTGTTTATAAGGCCACCCCTCACAAGGTCTATCGCCTTTGAATAGGTATACAATTAAATTTCCAAACCAAACATCACTCACAGGACCTTGAGGATAATTACCACTTGCAGAATAATTTTCACAAGATGAATTACCCCAATATCTTGTAGTTGATTTACACATATTTAAGAAAGGGTCATTACTCAGAACCATATAAAATTTACCACCTCCAGATTGAGGCCATTTTGCACCCCCTGGTTTAATAAGATTTAATTGTTGGTATGCTGATTTATCATGCTTCATTTTTTTGATTAAAATAGATAATGGTATGCCGTATTGTTCATCATCTATATCAAAATAAATTACTTCGGGTTTTAAGTTTCCACCTCCAAAATAATATTGTAATGGCTCACTCAACATGACAGGCCCTGTAGATTTTTTATCTAAATAGGTTTCATAATCTGGAAATTCCTTTTCAAGAATCTTTTTAGCACCATCTTCTCCACCTTCTCTGACCTCCTTACCTATCATTCCAATGCCTTTACCAACTAAAGGACCCACTTCCTTAGCCCTTTCTTTCATCAAAGTAGGGAATCTATTAATTAATCTGCCGATAACTTGTCCTGCCTTAACCTTTCCCTTGTCTGAATTAAAAGAAATTAAAACTGCTAATCTAATTTCCTTTTCCAAATCTAATGAAGAAACATCAACATCCTCTACCATCTTTTGCTTCTTATCATCTTCATCTCTTGGGTCATAACTAGTTAATTGCTTATCATTGTTAAAAATTTGCAACAACTTATTTAAAGTGTTAACTTTCGCATCAATTACTGTTTTATCATCAATATTAACTATATATTCACCAATAACATCTTTAAAAACTTTACCATGACCGTAATCTCCCGTTACTGTATCTTTATTTTTGATTCTTGAAACTAATGCACTATGTAGATTATCACCAGTTTGACAACCTCTCTTTACTTGAATATTGCATTTCCTTACGCCATCTCCATTATATAAAGTCATATTGGCAATACTTTCAGAAATATGCTTAAACCACTCATCTGGATTCGTCCAAGTATCTTCAGGCATACTGTGTGATTTCACCTTATCATAAGACACAACAATATTAGACATAATACTTCATTAATATCACAGATATATAAAATTAACTATCAATTCAACCTTTTAAAGATAGTAGGCCCTCTGCCATTTTTAATAACTCTAAACTGTTTATCATTTCTAAATTTTACAGAAAGGCTTTTTTTAGTAGGTATTTCTTTCCTACCATTATTCAACATCCTATTGATAATTTGTTCGGCAGTTATCTCTTCACCAATCAATACTACCGATTTAGCAGCCTCAAAATTAGTAGGTTTAGTTCTCATTTTAACCTCTCCTAGCAATAAATGCTTTACAATTTGAATTTTGTGAAACATCCCATGAATATTGTAAAATACCTTCTGAACCACCCTTTAGATAAAGATGATTTTTAGCAGTTGCTAATGCACTATTTACTTCAGCAATAGTATAGGTATTCTCCCCCTCATATTCTAAAGGGTGCAAAGAACAATCTTCACCATCTAAGTTCAATTCAATTAATCCACCCTCAGTTTCACAATTAAAATTCAATTTACCACCTTGGATTGAAACATTAAACATTAAAGATTTACCACAAGCCTTCAAAAAATCTTTAATTTGCTTAGATACAATTGTGGCACTATAATCATAAGATACAATTAAAGAGGGAACTCTACTTAATAGTTTGGCATCAATCAATTTAATTTGTCTTGTTAATCCATTAGCCTTTAAGACGATTACATCTGAACTTGCCTCATAACTAAATGACAAAATATCTTTATTCTTTAAAGTTTTAGTTACATCCCAAATCCTTTCTATAATAATCCCTAATTCAACAGGTGCATCACAAGAATAAGATAAAAAGTCATCAGACTTTAAACTCAATTCCAAGATTTTAAACCTGTTCAAATCAGATAACCTTACAAATAAACCATCAGAATCAAAAATAAATATTGATTCCTCATTAAAATTAGATACAGCCTTAACTACTTCTTTAATCAACGAACTTTCTATTTCAAAAAATACTCCCATAATTTACAATCCCCTAAACACCTATATAACCTTAATCATTCAGTATAATCTGGATGTTTCTTATCAGGTGGTGAATCTTCAAATTCAATAGTAATTTTATCATCATCAGAATTGGAGGGGGTGATATCTTCCACAGTCATCCTATATATCTTATCGCCTCTTTTAACTTTAGCAACAACCTTCTCCCCACTCTTCATTTTCTTTTGAACTTCTTCATGATTTAAAAACTTTTCAAGAGTATCAACATAATGTTTTAAACTCTTTTTCCAATTATATGGATTATAACCATAAACATCCCAAGGATTATTATTACTTCTATTTTTCCAATCTTTAGGCCCACTATTTCCAAAATACCATTCAGTCATAATTATATTTAGATACACTGACCTATATAAAGTTATGCCTATTCGTTTGGTCATTTTAATTCAAGAGGATTATTTTTAATCCAATTAACAAATAATTTACCATGATTTAATGGAATTATTCTAAGTCTAATTCTAGGTATAATATCTTCCCACTGGGGGAGTATGCCTCCCTCTTCCATATACTCCGCTGCTGCCATCGCCATACCAGATACTCCAATTAATCTCTCTATCTTCGCCAAAGGTCTAAAAGACATTTCTATACCAGATTCCTCGTCATTACACCACAGTTGAATAACATAATAAAGTTTTACTTCCTCATCATTAATGTCTTTAAAATACTTATCGTTTGAGTATTTAATTGATTTATCTAGATTCACTTTTATAGACTCTCCAGATGCTAAAGTGTAGGCTCTACTAATATCTTTCATATCTATTTTATCTAAAACCAAAGTAAATTGATAATAATCGCTACTCTCTTGCATATGACTATAATGGTCTACAGTTTGTTCAAGTATAATAAAAGGAGGTGTTAAATTTTTATTCAATACAACATCTTGCCCAACCCCCCAGTCTTTGCTGGTAATATCCGAAGGCCTCATATCTTGCCACATTGTCCAAGAGTCATCAAAAATAGAATGTAGTTTGCTAGCCTCAGATAACTTTATAGTAGGTATTGTAATTCTTGACCACCATTCTTTTCTATGATTATATAAAATTTTCCAAAATATTGTTGAATATTCCCACCTTTGAACGGAGCCCGCTCTATCCATCTTTGGAGTATCATAAGGTAAATATGGAAAAGAATTTATAATTAAAGGATTAGACACAAGACTCTCAATTCTTTCCTCCAAATCATGCCTTACTTTCTTATCTACTAGATTATATCCTAATGTATTCGTCATCATTTTGATGGAATTATAAAATTTTTCTAAATTCCAATTTTCTACAACTTCTTTAAAACTCAGATTATATTTAGTTGTTTTATAATCTCTAATTTCTGAATCATACCTCCTATATTCCCCAGACATTTTTTTATTCGGATTAATATTTAAAACCTTTATAAATGTAGTAAAAAAATACTCATAAGTATTTAACCTGTGCTCTAAACCTAATATATAATCATTTATATTCTTTTTAATTTTAGTTTTATTAAAATTTCTAGGATGGAAAAAGTTGTCAAAGTAAACATTATATAAATTTTTACTTTTAAATGGGTCTCCTTTACCTTTGAATTCTGCCTTATTTTTAAGAATATTAATTCCTACTTCAGTGTATATGAGGGGGACATCATGTTTGGGA
>MDSV01238724.1_pt1 | contig 33078 bp, 38 predicted proteins | sample 810851 | NCBI WGS metagenome assembly MDSV01 (sample SAMN05326640, study PRJNA326480) | marine metagenome | isolation source: seawater | place: Atlantic Ocean: North East | collected 2012 | reverse complement strand
TGCGTCGCCCTTTGCGGCCTCGCCCGTCGCCTTCACGTCGCGTGCGCCCGAGGGCGGAGGCAACGCCAGCAACTCGTCGAAGCGGCGGCTGAGCGCCTCGGCCGTTGTGCCAGGCTCCGGCAGCAAGTACCAGCGTGCCATGTATATCCCGAGCGTCCGCGACAAGCAGGAGGACCCGGGCGTGATCGCGCGCCGCGCTGACGAGACGACCGCTCTTCTCGCGCTCACCGCGGACGCTGGATCGGCCTCGCCGATGCCCGCGTGGCGCGACAACCTGCGCAAGTGGATCAGCGCCCACGTGCTCAAGCCTCTCGAGGAGCTGCTCGAGAAGAATGCCGCTCTTGTCGCCGCAGCGGCCGCCAAGGGGCTCGGCCCGGCAGGAATGGGCGGCGGCTTGGGCGGCGGCTTGGGCGGCGGCTTGGGCGGCGGCTGTGCTACCGGTTCTGCCGGATAACCGAATAGTGTACTGCGTGGTGTTTTAGGACCCCCCTGGGCCATCGGCACCGCCTGGGCCATCGGCACCGCCTGGCCCATCGGCACCGCCTGGCCCATCGGCACCGCCTGGCCCATCGGCACCGCCTGATATCGCTGATTCTGTCGCAGCCACTGCTGATTCTGTCGCTGCTGTGCAAAACGCCTATTTTGCGGCTGTTGCTGTGATTGTTGCTGGTTCACGGCGCGGATGATGATGATCACCACCACACCGCATAAAAAGATAAACAACATGAGATCCGAGCGTGAGTATCCGTACAAGGTCGTGGTAGTGGATGCGGATGTGTCGGTGGTGGTGGGTGCGGACGTGCCGGTGGTGGTGGGTGCGTCGGATACGAAGTAGGACATAAAAGTCGAAAAGAACGAGGAGTTGTCGGTGTTCATGTTCGTGGTGGTGGTGTTGGTATTGTTGGTGGTGGTGGTGGTGGTGGTCGCTTGCTGGCAGTGTGGCGCACGGAGGCCGTCATATCTTGTGAGGATTCGGATAGGGTCTGAGCGCGCGGCAATGTGCTCCCATACCACGATTGACGGTGGTGGCGCGGAAATTGTTTCGCCCGCCTGATATTGGGGGGATCGCAGCGCACAAACAATGCGCACATCTCGAATAGGGCCGTTGGTCAAGGTCACGGGGCTCATGATGCGAGCATTGGGAGGTGGTGTGCTGGTGACGGATCCGTTGTTAAACATGGAGGATGGAACCATGCCAACAACGTCGGTATTCCAATACACTGTGAAGTCACGACACGTGTCTTCGCCCATCACGTTGGAATCCGACGCACCCACCGCGGTGGACGCACCCACCGCGGTGGTTTGAACATACATCGGATAGCGCAGTTCGGCCGTGATCCGACCATCGACCTGGTCGTAAGTGATAAGGAAGTTTGGGCTCGCGGTCGTCTTCTCTCCGATGAGGCGTATGCCGGAGATGCCACGTGTCGATAGGTGCGGTACATACTCCGTGAAATTTCCTTCTGGACCTGGCAACAAGTTGACGTTGAGATAGGTGGTACGTGTGCTTACGTCTGACAGAGAAGAGGTAGTTGAATACGGTATGCCGCCTTGTGTTTCTAAGTAGCTGTTTATCCGAGCATAGGCGTCGGCAGTTTCGACGTAAAGTGTAATTAGAAGGCATGAAGTGTCGCCAACCGCCACGTTGAGCGTCGATCCGGGCGCGGTCGTCCCGGACGTGGTGGTGGCGGGTGTGGAGGTAGTGGCGGGCGTGGGGGTAGTGGTGGGCGTGGGGGTAGTGGCGGGCGTGAGCGTGGCGCCTTGAGTGGTGGGTGCGGACGTGGTGGGTGCGGACGTGGTGGGTGCGGACGTGGTGGGTGCGGACGTGGTGGTGCTCATATTGTTATTGTGGAAACATATTAAAGTTAGGAGTTGATCCGGAAATAATTCCGCCCACTAGAACATTTCTGGGTCGTAGACTGTCGAGCGCAACATCCAGAGTGAATGGAGGATCTTTTCGGAGACGTCGTACGCGAGTGTGCCGTAGCCTCCATCGGTTGTGTTGCGCGCGAAGGTGTACGTTTTGGTCTCGTCATCAAAACCGACGATCACGATGGCGTGATTTCCAAGGGGTGTTGCGTCGGGAGCTGGTAAGGTGGGCGCCTCGGGAACGTAAGTGGAGTAAACCTGAATCATGCCGAGAACGGGGAAGCCGAGGCAGATCGCCTTCTTGATGTCGAACTCGGTGAGTCGGTAGTATTCGAGCGAAGAGTTTTCGGTATCGGAGAGTGTGGTCTCGTCCTCCTCATCGGGGGTACCGTACGCGTCCTCTGAGCACACGCCACATTGTTTGATTGCCTTGAACGCGGAACGGAAGTCGTTGCGGTCGCTCAGGTCTTGCATCCGCTCCTCGATGCATGCGGCACTCGGGCGGAATAGGGTTGCCGCCTCGTAGGCGATCGCAGTGGCCGTGGCTGTTGCGACGGAGGAGGCCGCCGCTGCATCGTAATGCTTGGGCATGTTCTCGCGGAGGCTGCATTGCCTGGCCAGGATGCCGATACCGTGGAAGGGAAAGGGCCAGTCCCGGTACGACCAAAGGTCGTTCTCCGCGGGGGCGACGGGTATGTTGTGGTCCTCGTCCTCGATGAGGACGTCAAAGTCGCCCTCGGTCGGTGGGTCGGTCGGTAGCGCACGTGTGTAGCTGGCGCCCATGGTGTGGATTTGTGTAAGTGCATATTTTTTTTGCGCGTGCGCTCCCGCGTTCCGAACTAAAACGCCTGAGATGAGTAAGAGCAAGCTACATGGAAGCGAACGAGCAGATCATGGTGGTGATCGTGAAGTTCATCATTTCGATGTTGTCGATAGCCTTTATGTCGCAGTACGCAGACAGCCTTGGTGATCTCATGTTGCCCCCGGAGGAGCGCGAGCAGCGCGAGCAGGGCGGAGCCGCGTTGCGGGAGCTGCAGGAGCGACTCGGGCTTGACGCGAGCACGCACTTCAGCAGCCACGAGATCCTGGTTGCCGGGGGATTGGTCACCCCGGGTGGCGGCGGCTTCGGCGAGATTGGCGGGCACACGCGGGTGAAGGAGGAGCTGATGCTCCACGTGGTGGTGCCGCTACGATATCACGATCTGTTTTTTTCGGACGCCCGACTCCAGCCCCCGGCCGGGGTGCTGTTCACTGGGCCACCAGGCACGGGCAAGACGATGCTGGCCCGTGCGCTCGCGCAGGAGTGTAAGGTGCCGTTTCTCGCGGTCAAGACGGACCTCGTTGAGCAGAAGTATTTTGGCGAGTCGGAGAAGGTGATCAAGGCGATCTTCTCGTTTGCCAGTAAGATCGCGCCCTGTGTCGTGTTCATCGACGAGATAGACGGGTTGATGCGCGATCGCAGCGACTTTGAGCAGGCGGCCACGTACTCGATCAAGACGCAGCTTCTTCAGGAGATCGATCGCCTCGAGTACGAGAAGAAGCCGATCGTTCTGATCGCCGCGACCAACAACGTGGCGTCGCTCGACAAGGCACTCTACCGGCGGCTACCGCGGGCATACACGATCGAGAAACCGGATGCAGAGGCGCGCAGGGAAATCTTTCGTAAGTGCATCGAGGATGAACCCCAGACCCGGCAGTTGCGCAAGTATGAGAAGTGGATCGTCGAGCAAACGGCTGGCTTCAGCGGCGCCGACCTGAAGAACATGTATCGCTCTGCGAAAGCTCTGCGTAACGAGGCGTTCACACGGGTGCTCGCGGAGCGAGGTGAGGTCACCTCATCACCTGGGACCATCACGAAGGCGCATCTGACGGCCGCGATCGCCAGGACGAAGGCGTCCTCTTTTCTGGCTTAGGTGAGCCAGCAGGCGAGTTAAAGCGAGTGGGGGGCGCGTTTCGCGCGCGCGTAAAAACTTGGGGACCGCGTATTATGCGCCTTGAATTGCCATCCGAGCTGCAGGATTACGTGTTTCGTAGTACTCTGATGAGTAACCCGTTCGAAGTGCCGCTCGCGCACGTCTTTGCTCTACGTCTGACGAATCGTCTGCTGGCCCGCCTATGGCGCTGGCGTGTCGCGATACACGGCCCGCCCGCGGCGCTCGTCGAGGAGATCGACGTGGAGACCCTTTATCGTACGCGCGAGAAGAACAAATACGCACTGGCGACAGTGATGCTCTATCACTACCGCCAAACGAAGTCTTACGAGACGAACATGAATAATGTGGGCCTCATCGTACGGCAGATCATCATGCTCGCAGAACGCTCGCTGCAGACGATGGACGACGTGAGCTATTTCGACTTTGGGCACTTCGTGTCGCGTGTGTATCACTACCTCGAACGCAAGCAGCGGTCGCAGCCGACAGGTACGGGACGCGAGCTGGAGTACGTGCCGGTACCGTGGATCTTTCGGAGGGTATTTAGCGGTATGTCTCTCGAGCGCGACGGTTTCGCCGACATTGCGCTCACGCTTTACGGTCGCGAGGTGCGAGTGCGATAAGGGTTGGGACTTCGCGATCGAAAAAAAACGGCTGGTGCTAGCATATGGTGTTGACCTGTGGTGTGACGATACTGCTCGCGTCCGTACTGGCCGTGGGTACCTTTTGTACGCTTCCACAGGCCCGCGAGGAAATCGCGGAGCTACGCGCCATGCTCAACGAGTCACAGACAGCTACCTTGAACGAAATTGTAGAAGAGAGAACCAAAATTGCCTTCGAGGGGCTGCTGCTAGGCCTTGCTGCCGCGCTGCCGTTCGTGTTGCTGAGTCGGTGGTGTGGGGGGGCGGTCGTTTTGTTTGTCATCCAAAGTATGTACTACATCGCGCGCCCGAAAACACAGTGGCTCCTCAACCATCTGAACACGCGGAGGCAAATCGACCAGTGGCTGGTGGTGTACCAGACGATGCGCCACGCGGGGCTGCGCACGGCGTTGATCGTTGCGACCGTCTACCTCATCTTCGGCTTTGTCGTGTCGAGCCTCTTTGGCGCTCGCGCCTACTCGGAGGCCATCTGCCACACGGCGTACCCACACGTGCGATAGACCGACTTCGCCTTCGAGAGCTTCAGCTGTGGTTGGAGCAGCATGTCGAGCGACGCGCCTCTGTCAGCACAGTTTCCGATCACGAGAAAGCCACCTGCGCGTATGCGAATCTGCTGGTACATGTTTGCGGCACGGAGCGCCATTGGCACTGGCGCCATCGAGTTGAACTCCGAAATGTCCATGACACACACGTCCATGGTCTCCGTGGTGGGCACTTGTCTACCCCTGTTATTCGAGAGCCACGATTCGAACGCCTTGGTGAACTCTGTTGGGTTGGTCGGGCTCTGGGGCTCCGGGCTCAAGTCGAGCAATCCGAAACTGAACGTCTCCTTCGGGAGTACCGGACGCAGCATTGAATTCGCGGTGTCAAACCATGCCGCCCGCTCGATCATGAGCGGGTCCACCGCCTCCTCTGCCGCCGGCTGGCCGGTCATGAGACGCAGCGTGTTGCTCGAGAGGCACACGATGGCGCCACTCGCGGAGGCCTTCATGCTCGCGGTGATGAAGTCACGAAAGATGCTCGTGAACGTCTTGCCTGTTGACCGTGCCTTTGCGAAATATTCGAACAGGGAGACACACGCCTGAATCTTTGCGCTTGAGATTATGACGTCGTCCAGTATGCCATCGGCGGCGGCGAAGGTGATCATCAATGTTCCCGGAAGGCGGTTGAGCACGTTGCGCATGTGCACGGTACACCGGAGAGGGCGTGACAAAATGACGCCACCAAAGTTGTACGAGAGCATCGCCGCGTACATAAGTCGCTCGTCCGCGCTGCCGACACTCACGTTCGACACATCGCAGAGCACCGGCGTGCCCTTGCGCACGCGCTCCAGCGATTCGATGTCCCAGCAAAGCACCACGAACTCCTCGTTCATCTCCATCCATTCGGCCTTGTGCTCCTCACAACCGGGCAGAAAGTGCACAATGTTCACACAACCATACGGAACAATCGGCTTCCCCTTCTCCAGGAAATCAATACTCTCCATTGGGGTGGCGTCCAACTCCATCTGTGCTAGCCTTCGCTCCAGGGGATGCTTCGCTTTAACTCCACGCACGCACACAAATTATAATTTGCGCAGCGAAAGATCGCGAACTTCGCTCGTCACACGACCCGCCTGGATATCGTCCCAAATCATTGCCGCACGCTTGTCTGCCTCCGCCACGTCCATCTCCTGCGACAGATACCTCTCGATCTTCGCGATCGCATCAACCTTGTTGACCGCCTTAGTGCGCTTCGCCATGCGCAGCGCGAGCTCGCCAGACTTGCCGTTGTGATTCACGTTGCACATATCCAACTTGGCGCTCTCCATGAACGCGATCACTACCGTCTTCAAAGCGTTCATATTTGCGCGCTTCTCCTTTGCCTGGCGCGACAGCTCCTTCAGCTCCTGATGCACCTCGACAAGTCGTTTCACCGCGAGCTTGAACTGCTCGCGATCACTAGTCTCCGCTATATTGCCGTCCATCCTTTGGGCTGGCTCGTGGGCTCGTTGCCTCGCTTTAAGCCGAGGCCGAACGTTCGTTTTTTTTGCGCGCCGCGCTACCATAGCTTAAAACCAACCTACACTCCCCACGAAGCAAACTACAATGAGGATCCCACTGCGTACCATTCAGTTCATCCCCACCTTCGCCACCTTCGCTGCTGGCGACCACCTCGACCCCGTCCAGGTGGTCAAGCACATCTCCGAGATGCCAGCCATTCAAAAGGTCCCTGTCCTCGACACCATCGGACTCCCCTACGCGTTCGACATCCAACTCACAGAAGGATTCTACTTTGTCCTTGTTGCCTACCTTTCGGTCCGCACGCTGCTGCGTGTCGTGGTTGCGCGCGTTAAACACCACCAAGACGACCACGAAGACGACCACCAACCATCACGTTCCTGATGCCCACGTTCCTGATGCCCACGACCCGGCTGCCCTACTGCGGCCGCTTCCGCTTGTTATTATTGCTCTTCTTCTTCTTCCCCTCCGCCCCCTCCTTGTAGTCGCTGTCTTTCGGATCGTCCATGTCGTCAGATAAGTAGATATCGGGCTTCATGTTGTACTGTTGCACATGTTGCTCATGCTGCTTCTGCCTGAGCAGCTTCCGGTCGCTTTCGTTCGCGGTGTACAGAGTCAGGTTCTTTGGCATGGTAGCACCTTCGGGCCACGTGATTCTTACTTCGCCAGTGAAGGAGCCATCCCACCCGATGGGGAAGAACATTGGCATCTGCCACGCCCCCATGCGCCTGGCATTGGTTGTGCGGAGCGAGTTCTCCAGGCAGGCGTTGCCCCAGAGTTGGGCATTCCACGCAAACGCGACAATGTGATCTGTGGTGATCCCGGTAACAGGGAGGGAGGTGATCGTCTCCCCGCTGTAGCTCACGTTGTCGCTGTTGAAGAAGTCCGTGCGGATGGGGACGCGACAGATAGGATCGATGGTCTTGTTTATCGGAGGAGTAACAGTAAGGTGCTTGATGGTGAGGGGCGGCGTCGTGTTGCGTAGAATCCTCACCCAGTCGGCATACGAGTAGAGGTCGTTATCAGGCATGAAGACCTGCACCGGGTAGAGATCGGCAAACTGCGTGACCTGCTGCGGTATAACGTGCTTGATGCCGTTGTGCGATTTGGTCAAGGCCAAGGCCTGACCAAGGTACTTGGGCATCGACTCGCTCACAGAGTACGTCCCCAGGATCTCGGAGATAGTAGCATCCACCTCAGTCTGATAGTGCACGAGGTTGCGACGGTTAGAGGTGGTGCCCACAATGAAGATTGCTCGGTCGCGATCCTCTTTGTCAAGGTTAGCTTCGGCCTCGTTAATCATGTCCTTATTCGCGTCCAGGAAGATGACAGTCACATCCATCTCCAACCGCTTGGCGATCTTCAGCACCCAGCGGCCGAGAATGCCAGTACCGCAGCCGTAATCCAGCACGCGCAATTTTTCGCCGGGCTTAGTGTTGTTCTTCAGCGACTGCATCATGGGTGGTACCGCCTGAGCATAGCTGTCCTCACGCTCGCCATCGGCTAACATCGACAAAAAATATGAGCTGACGCCAGAAGTACTCAAGGAATAGGTCATCGGCGTGGGGAAGTGTTGCTCACGCGCTGGGTATAATCTGATCAAACAGCAAGACGACCACAGGGGAATTGTGGTCGGTCGCGAGATACGTGCGGAGCACTCGAGGTGGTGTGCGGCGAGCGGCGAGTGGTGTGCGCCGGGCGGCGTGCGGCGTGCGGCGTGCGGCGAGTGGTGGCGCGAGCGGAGGACCTAAGGTGAGATCGGCAGCAGAAGGCGGGGGCGGCAGCAGAAGGCGGGGGGCGGCAGCAGAAGGCGGGGGCCGGCAGCAGAAGGCGGGGCCGGCAGCAGAAGCGGGCTCTACGTTTCGCGATCTGCAAGCGCCTCACTGTTCGCAAAGCAAGCGCCTCACTGTTCGCAAAGCGAGCACCTCACTGTTCGCAAAGCGAGCGCCTCACTGTTCGCAAAGCAAGCACCTCCCTGTTCGCAAAGCAAGCACCTCCCCCCCTGGGCCTCCCCCCTGGTAGGGTATATAAATGTAGGGTGGCGTTTTAGCGTATAGGCAGCTCAGAAGGACGAAAGCAGTGGTCTGATACCCGGGCGGAGTGTCGACTAGATCACTGTTCGAATCCGGATGAGGAGGGGGTTCACAGCAATCAAACAAAATGAAATGAGAGATCAGCTTGAGGGTCATAGCACCTGCTGATCAGTCCGGTCCGCCCACAAACCACAGCCCCCTGGCCTTTTGCTCTCCTATTGGACTTACCATCCCTGGGCCGCTGGTTTCGCGCGCGGGTCGTCCACCTTCGCGCCCGCCTTCCGTACGAGGTAGAGGAGTGTTATCGTTATGAACAGAGATCGAATAACGATGCTAAGAGTCAGTACATAGCGTGGCTGTATGAGATTCCGCACCTGTGGTTCCTCCTGTGCACAAAAAGCGTAGACGTTCTCACAGACGCTTTCCATTGAGGTGAACGGGTACGAGTTCTGGCCGTTGTGTGGTCCCACCCAAGATAAGTTGGGCACGCGTCCGATGGCGGGGACAAACTTTGTGCGATGCGTGTTCATGAACGGGACATCGTGAGTTCGCCATCTGCCGTCCGCGTAGTACACTGACGGATTCAGCACGATGGCATTTGGTTTCTCCTCGATTCCGAGGACCTGGGCGAGTTGTCGATAAGCTTCTCGTGTCATGGCGTCGGCATCTGTCGTTTGGTTTGCTGTCGCGCCCGTCACGCGGCTCACTGTGTCCAGGTCGTGTATCAGTCCCGAGATTAGTGTTGGCGATTCGTTCGTGAAGTAATCGCTCATTACAATCCACGCCACGCCCCACTCGCCGAATCCGTTGCCCCAGACGTTTGGTAGCTCCTGTGGTGTATCGAAGTGCACGGTGAAGGACAGATACGGAATGTACGTGTTCTCATCCACGTAAGCCGGCCATTCCGCGCGCGGCATGAACGCATTGGCGACGATCGGGCTGCTTGCCGCCATGATGAGCGCGGTCGCGGCCGGGGGTGTCGCGAGGACGACCTTGTCCGCGAGATACGCTCGTGACGTGCACTGGACGCCAAGGGCGCGCCCGCCCGCCTCGATGATGTGCATCGCCTGATCGCGCACGATCGTCACATTGGATCGAGCGAGGGTCTGTCGCACCGCGGGCCACAACCATTTATCGTTCGCCTGCGTCGGCTCGACGATGCGATACAACGCGTTCTGGTCGAAAATCGAGAAGAAAGCGTGACCGGTGTACTCGCTCGCCCGTGCGCCATCGGTTAGGGTGCACATTTTGTCAAGATAATCGATTGCCCTCTTCGAGAAGCCGCGGAAGGTACGTTCGACGCTCACAGTACGGAACGAGTCGGGATTGACAATAAACAATGCGTACAGTGCTGCGTACTTTGCCAACTCGGCGCGGGTGAGCGCCTCGCGCATGCCCTCCCACCCGACGAGGAAACCGTATTTGTAGTCGATGTAGTGCTCATCGAAGTCGAGCCCACAAAGCGCGAGGAATTGTCTGTAACACAGGTAGTTCGTAACGTAGATCCGTGGTCCGTGCTCCGAAAAACGCCCCGCGACACGATCGACACGATGGCAGCCGCCCAGGACCGCCTGGCGCTCGATGACCGTCACTCTGTGACCGCTCATACCCAACAAGAGCGCGGTGAATAGGCCTGCCGGTCCGCCTCCAACAACAATGTACGATGTCCGGGTCATCAACCTCGTTTTTAAGGGACCACATTAAAAAACAGGACGTTTCTATCGGAGACGAGACCCCCGCCATGGCGTGGCCGCCATGGCGCGCGTCGCGAATAAAAGTCTTCCCATAACAGCATACGATATGACACAGAGTGCAAACATTGTGCGACCGGGCCCTCTATCGCCTGGAAAGAATGGGAGGAGAATCGGGTATATGGGTGTAGATCCTTATACGGGTGTAGAGCCTAAGGAGACTGGGAGGTATAATCGCGGCCATCGAATTTCTGATAAACAATTGGGGCAATACCTCATGAATGATACGCAACATGGCGGTGATGGTTTGTATAAAGACAATCGCTTCGACCACGATTACCAGGTAGTTTCAGCACCAAATAAACCGACACCGAAATCGAAAACCAACCGTCGTCGTGTACGTACTCCTGTAAATGCAGCTATTAAGTCGAACGTGAAGAAGTGGCTTTCTGCGGGGAGGGAGAATTCCCGGATGAAGAGGTTTTCTGCAACTCGTAGGTTCGCAGGACCAGTTGATAGTAAACTACATACCTACAACAAGCGTAGGTTCGCAGGACCAGTTGATAGTAAACTACATACCTACAACAAGTTTCGGACAGTGATACCCCAAATCAAAAGCTGGAAGGAAAGGACGATGGCCAGATATTATGCGCCCCCCGGATTCTTAAGTCCACTGCACAAAGGAGGCAACGGGTATCTCCTTACGCGACAGCGTTCCCCTTTTCCACCAGATGCAGTTGCCATTCCGAGACGAAAACCTACTAAAATTCGTGCTCCAAAACGTAAACGAGAATAATCTCAGCGACGTGTGTGGCTCTCTTTTCTCAGCGTTTCATTATTACGACCAGCGCTCGGTCCTAGCGTTGGTCAAGGTCTCGGGGACCGAGAATTTGTATTGACATTGTGGCGAGACAACGGTTTCGAAAACGAACTGCAGGAAGGTCCTTTGGATGTGTGTGACGATCAGTGTACACGTTCTCATGCGTGCTGCGTTCTTGCAGTGAAACATCTCGAGGAGGCCAGCGATATGTTCGCGAGCATCGATGGTGAGGTCGACGATGCCGTCATTCAAGAGGGCTTGGACGCGAGCCGCCAGGCCGGGCGCGCTGGTAGTTGCCATTAAGGAAGGTGTTTATTTTTGATGAGCATTGCCTTGCCGCGGAAGGGGACCGGCTGGCCTGGCACGGCGACAAACATGTCGTCGATGCGCGATGCTCGTATGACACGTTCCTTGATAATGAACGTCCATCCGGTTTTCATGTGGAAGCCCATGGTTTGGATGGCGGCGGCGTCGAGGTTCTCGTCGCCGCCGATCGTGTAGCGCAGCTCGCGTGCATCGCTGGACGTTGTGGGGTGAGCCTTTGCGATAGTGATCAGGGTTCCTAGCCCGTCGTCCTGCTGAGCACCAGCACGTTCGAAGAATTCGCTGATGTGCGACGTCTTCTTGATGTCGCGCTTTTTCGGTGGCGCGATCCATACGCCGTTCTTTTCGGGCGGGACGCCCATCTCGAAGCCCTGCTCTTTGACCATGGTGCCGATGTATTTCGCGAGCGCGGGTGGCACGCAGTTGCCGAGCATGATACCGACTTGTCTCCGGTTTTCGGGCCACTTGTACGACTGCGGGAAGGACGACACGCACGCGGCAAGTTCTACAGAGAGCGTCGTGGCCTCGTGGATCTCAGCGGCGTCATTCGGACGGCGAATGTAGTTCTCTGGCATGGGGTTCTGGTTCATACAGATGCCATTGCACGAGCGCATGGTTGGGTAGGGTTCGTCGGTGCTCACGACCTGCGCCTGGTACTTGTTGCGTGACGGGAAGAACAGAAAGCGCGGGCACTCGATGGCCTGTGCACTGGCGGCCTCGGCGATGCTGGTCAGTGGCTCCCTCTGTGCGTCCGACCTGGCTACGAGTCGCGCGAGGAGCTCTTCGTTTGCTTGTGTGGCCGCGCAGCCCACCACGAACGCGCGTCGCCTATTCTGCGGGCAGCCGCTGTACCGCGCGTCGCGGATGAGCACACAGTACGAGTAGCCGTGCTCCTCGAAGAGTACGCGCGCGCGTTCGAACGATTGCGAGCCCACCACGTCGGGCACGTTCTCCATGATGAAGAGGGAAGGCTGGAGATTGCACACGATCTGAGCATAGCAGATGGTGAGAGAGGCAATGTCGCCTTCGCACTGTCGTCCTGCGCGCGAGAACTCCACGCATGGCGGAGAACCGGCCACGACGTCTACGTCACCGACCCTCTTGCGAATGATATCGACGGCACCCTGCCAGTCCATTAGATCGTGTTTGACAGCCGGGTGCGCAAAGTTCGCGTTGTACGTGTCGATGATGTCGTCCTTGTACTCGATGCCGAGCCGGATGTCGAAGCCGGCCTCCGTGAGACCTTGCGAGAATCCGCCACATCCAGAGAAGAGATCGATGGTTTTGAGGGCGGCCATAGTACGGTAACCTATACCATGAGCACCGAGCAATTCTTTTAAATAATAAGCGCACCCTTTGCCGGCCTCAAGTTTTTTTTGACGCGGCTTAATAGGAATGGGCAGCGCGTATTCGTGCACCGGGCTGCGCGTTTGTTCAATCTGCAACGAGCCCTGCGAGTCAAGGAGGGGGTGGGCACTGCTGTACACACCGCGCTCGCAACAGCCAGTGGTCACATGCCTCGGCTGCGTCCTCACAACGGCCAGGGGCGAAGGCGTGCGTTCTGCTGGTACGACTGAAAATCGCACCTAACCCTAACTTCGAAATGCCGGGCGCCTTCCTCAAAGGCAACTCGAGCTTCCTTGCAGGCACCGAATTCTCGGTGGACGAGTTGTCGCGAGCATGGGACATCTTTGGCGTCGCGAACGTGCGGCTCGCTGGCGACACGTCACTTTACTCACTGAGCGACCTGCACTGCACGTATTACAAGTTGCAGAACATCACGATCCTCGCACTCGATGTGACCATCACCCCGAGCACGGTGCAGTACACTGGCGTCCAGAACGACACGTCCTTCTTGTACTCGGGTGCACTCGACTTGTTCGCGCAAAACACGAACAACAAGGTGCCAACAGAGGTCACTTTGGAGCTCGACGCCTTCCTTGGCGCCGCGCCGTACCACTTTCAGAATAACATCAGCGTCGTCGACGAGAAAACCGCCGTCTTCTTCGATGTCACCGAAGACCAGCGAATCGCGTCAATCCATATCAACGGCGTGCTGTCGCCGACGTCGCTGATCATCACCCTCCCCTCTGGCTTTCTGCCCCACCACCGTTACCATGTACACGGGTCGATCTTCTACGCCTCGTGAAACTACTCCTATACCGCCAGGTACTTGAGGTCGGCGCCAAACTGTTCCTTCTGCGCGGTGGTCAACATCGTGCGTACGTACAAGCGGCCGTACATGCGATACAGAATGCCACTCAATATGAGGAGCCAAACGCCACATGTCATCATGTAGATCAGGAATGTCTTATCGGTGACGAGCTGTGAAGCGGCGATGAGCACGACACCAACAATAAAGATTGCCGCAATGTACTGGACTCTCATTTGGTATTCGCGGACATTTTTTTGTCTGTCAGTGACTATATGTTCCGTCGTACCCCAAAGACCCCAAAGACGGCACTCGTGAAAGCGCTTGCGGACGCGTCCGGCCCGCTCGTCAAAGTGGACGACCTGGACAACACGGACAGAAAGCTAAGGGAACGTAGCCTGCGAACCCTGCACAAAAAGAAAGACAACGTCAAGAAATACATCGCTGCTCACTACGCGCGCGAGACGGACCGATTCAAAGTGAAGGGGACACTACCGACCTCGCTCACTGTGGCGGAACAGATGCTGTTGAAAGCACACCTCAATTACTTTCATCACAATATGAAGGACATGGATCGACTCGAACGCGACTTTCAGCTTCACAACGCACCAGCCGTGTCTCGAGTAATGACGCGCGCGACGCGTGCTATATACATGACAGAGCTAGATCGGATGCAGCGAAAAGAACTAATACGTGCCGGCAAGAAGCGCAACTGGTCCGTGTGGCGAACAACACTCCACCCACTAGAGCAGTACTTCAACCCGAAGTATAGGACTGCCAAAACGTTCGCACTCGCGGTGCTGGAAGCCGTTGATACGAAAAAGAAAAACATCACAGTGGGAAACACGCTCATACGCAGGCTGCGCGAGGTGCGCGAGCCACAGGCGTGGCGCATACTCCTCAAAGACGTGGGTGATTTCCTGAAATCTTAGTCAGCCAAACACTTTGACGACAACGTCCACCTGCGCCCGACATATAGGACATCGCTCGTTCGACGCGCCCCACTCGAGCGCGCAGTATTCGCAGAGGCAATAGTGACCGCACGGCACCAGCACCGCTTCGCGCCGGCGTGTGAGACAGACACAACATTCGCGAGGCGGGGCCGCGTCCTCGGTCACCAGAACCCATTGCATGAGTATCGTGACCCCAACAACATCCATCAACAATCCGACGCAGAAAGACACATCGAGCGCCGGAATCGCCGCCGCCATCACCACATCAGCCATCACGATGCATGCAATCGTCAACCCACAGACAATGGGCGTCAAGAGAGAGTGCCTCGGCTCGAGGTGGTAGCAAACGACAATTGTGAACAACTTCAAAACGATCGTGACGAGTTCGTACTGCATCCCGGGCCGGGGAGTGGCCGCGGAGTGGCCGTTACATGACTTGGATGGGTGGGCATGGCCGGGCGCCGTATTGGGCGGATAGAGGTGTAGAATGAGTGGGGTGCCCCAAGGAAAGGGGTGCCCTTGATCGTTAATTAGCCTCAAGGCCCAGCCAGGGCTGGTGTTTCGTTTCCCGTGTGTCCCGCGCTTCGGCTTTCGCGCGCTCTAACCCCCTAGGTTCTATGCTTTGGCTCTCGAATGAGTACGTGAAGCGTTCTGTGATCACGAAGAAGCATGAGAAGCGGAATCTCACGAGAGGTGAGATGCAGTTTCTGGAGGTGTTAAAGGTCGAGTTAAAGGTCGAGTCGGAGCAGCAGCAGGCGGCGGCGGCGGCGGCGGCGGCGGGTGATGAGATTCTAAAATTCCCACGGTCTACTAAGGGCCTAGCGCGGCTTGGTACAATTTCTATCGCTATGAGTATTACGTCTGCTCACCCGTGAGGAGACACGGATCTCGTCACGCGCGAACGCCGGCTCGAGCGGCGGTGCCGTCGTCGCATCGAATTGGTGGGCATCCATGAGCGACTGTGACGGAAACTCCGATCGAAAGCGCTGGTTCGTGTGTCGCGCCTCGAGTGTGCTCATGTCCTGTATGAGACGGGGATCGAGCAGGGGGCCGGTTGTGGTTGCGGGTGCGGTACGGATTCCGAGCGTAGTGTCGTTGGTCGTAGCACGCTGAAGCGAATTCAAATTTGTCAGCTTGCCGAACCGTGGCTCGTTCTCGATATCCTGAGACCGAAAGACATTGCAGTTCATGACGTTCCCCTTCTCGCAGCTGCCTTGACTCAGGTACTCTGGCGTGTACACGATGTGCTTGAAGACCTCGGCGCTGGCGTCGGCACTGAAGGTGTTTGAGATTTCGTCGTTCTTTGATCTCGTCCACGAGCCGATAGAGGCGTCCGTGCAAGTATCCATTGTTGCTTTTGTCTTAGATTTTTTTCCAGACGGGAATTACTTTCGCGCGCGCGAACGCTCGCCCGGTTGGGCGCTCGCCTGGCCGGGGCGCTCGCCCGGCCGGGGCGCTCGGCCGGGCGGGACGTACTTAAAGAAAGCCGCGGGGCCACTTGACGGACCGTGGCTAAGATGGTTGTGTTCCAGGCACTGTGCTGGGAGCTGCAAAACAAGTCACCGTCCCTAGCTGGGTGGCGTGGTAACCCTTCGCGTGCAATCAAGTGGGGTGGGTCAGTGGAGGATTCTGGCAAGCGTCAGTGGGATGCCGAGACGCAAATAGTCCACTGCACCGGCCGCACCGCCGAAGGTGATGCGGTACGTGTCGCGATCCTTGGTTACCACCCATACTTCTACGCGCGCGTCACCGAGGAGACGCTCTACGAGGTGCTCCGTAATCACACCTTCAAATACGGAGGTGAGGGCACTTCAAAGAGACGCAAGAATCAGTTCCAGGATTGGTGGATCGCCGGTCTATCGACGGTGCGTAAGCGCGTCTACCAGGGATTCAAGAACGGTGAGGACGACCTGGTTCTCAAGGTCGTGGCGGCAAACCAGGCGGTCATGCGCGACATGATCAATGCGTTGTCGGACGCGCGCACGCCGGGGGACCGACGCTACGAGCTTTTTGACGACAGACAGGATGTGTTGTGCTCGTTCTTTCACGCCTACGACATCAAACCGTGTGGGTGGCTCCAGGTGAACGATTCACTCATCATTGCGGACGAAGACCCCCCGTTCGCGTTTGAGCCGTCGCGCTGCGAAGATTACGTCACGACTGTCAACGACGTTGCCCCAGTCGAATGTACTGACATGGCGCCCTTCCTGGTGTGCAGCCTTGACATCGAGGCCTTCGCGCTGATGGACGGCGCCGGCAAGTATCCCTTTCCCGACCCGAAGATCAGGACCCACGAGATCTCGTGTCTTTGTCTGCGAAAACGGACTGTCTCGTCGTCAATCGACGCTGGTGAGTATGTGTACTTTTCGTACAAGCCGCTCGACAACACACGCCTCCTCGAGTTGTGCGCAAAGGAGGGTCTCACCGTCAACCACGCGGACTCGAGAGCATGCGTCAGCGAGCGTGATATGCTCAACGAGTTCGTGCGATACTTTTCAAGGTGCAAGTTTGACATCATCATCGGGTGGAACACGTTAAACTTCGACATGCGCTACATTTACGAGCGCTGCGCGATCCACAAGATTGACGTCAACGCAATGGCCAAGTGGTCGCCGCGGGCAGGCGATAACCGGCTGGCGCCACCCCGCCTCCAGGACATCACCCTAAGCACCGCTGGCGCGGGTCACAACAACTTCATCTTTTGGCACATGCCGGGCGTGTTCCAGATGGACGAGCTGGTCGTGGTGCGTCGCGACAAAAAGTACGACTCGTACAAGCTCGGCAACGTGGCCGAACGACTCCTTGGTGACACTAAAATGGACGAACCACCCGACGAAATTCACCGCAAGAGTCAGGGGACGCCGGCGGAGCTCAGCGAGATTGTGGCCTACTGCATGAAGGACACGTTGTTGCCCGATGCTATCGCCACCAAACTCCAGTCGTACATGCAGTGCTTCATGTTCTCCAACATTGCCACCGTGCCGGTCTCGTACCTGTTGACACGGGGCGCAAACATCAAAACGTCATCGTTCATCTTCAAGCACGTGCGCCGCCGCGGTATGATCATCAGCAACGCGCGCCGGTCCTTCAATCACCTCGACGGCAAATACGAGGGCGCGACCGTCCTGGACGCGCTCAAAGGCTTCTACAACGACCCCGTATCCACGCTTGACTTTAAGTCGCTCTACCCATCGATTTTCATCTCGCAGGTCCTGGATCCGCACTCGTTTGTGGAATCGGAGACGTACCTGGGGTTGCCCGGAGTGAAATACAAGAACTTCCGCTGGAACGACCGAAAGTCGAACCAGCAATTCAACTACTGGGTCGTAACGAATGGCGAGCAGTTCGGGTGTCCGGCGGTCATTCCTGACATCATGGACGAGCTGTGGAAGGAGCGTGACGCCGCCAAGAAGAAGATGAAGCGTGCCGAAACATACATGGAGAAATCAGTGTACGATGGGATACAGCTCGCTATCAAGTTGCTCATGAACAGCATCTACGGCTTCTTTGGCGCCGTGAACTCGAGCCCGATCCCACACTTACCACTCGCAATGATCTGCACGTACACCGGTCGCAAATTCATCGAAGAGTCGCAGAAGTTCGTGCTCGCGCGCTACGGCGACTTCGATGACGACTCGACCACCGAACAGAGGATGAGTTTGTCGCTCACCGAGCTCACTGAAAAGGTGCCTGAAAAGGTTGTGAACGTCTACGGTGATACGGATTCAATATTCGTAAAGTGGACGGTCTCCGACGAGGCGCGCTCACAAGGCTCGACAGCAATTCTCGAGGAGAATTTCAAGCAATCGGAGCTCGCCGCCGAGGAGATCACAAAATGGCTCATCGACCACCATTGCCCGCGGCCGGTGCGCGTGGAGATGGAGTTCGAAAAGGTCTACTACTCCCTGATTAGTTATTCTAAGAAGCGCTACATCGGGCTGTTGTGGACGAAAACGGATCGATTCGACTATATCGATTACAAAGGTGTGCAACCGGTTCGTCGCGATACACCAAAGATTCTCAAGCACACCATTCAAAAATGCATCGAACTCATTCTCATCGAGAAAGACCGGCCGGCGGCCAGCCAGCTGCTGAGCGACACCTTCACTCGCATCGAGAGAGGAGACTACGAGGTGCGCGAGTTCGCCAAGACGGGTGCAATCTCGGACAAGGAGTATGTTGGCGCGCTTCCACCGGCTGCCGAAGTCGCAAATCACCTTCGCGAACGCGGCCTGGATGTGCCGAATCGCGTCGAGTACGTGTATATTGTCGGTGACCCGAAGGCGAAAGCGTCAAAGAAGGTGGAGTCGCCCGATTACATCGAGCAACAGCATCTCAAGGTGGACACTAGGTACTACATGACCAACCAGTTCAAAAAGCCAATCCTGGAGCTCCTCGGTCCCGCGCTCGACGGCTTGGAAGAGTTGATCAACGACTATACCAACAGATTTGCACACGCGACCGAGCCAGACGAGGCGCGCTTCCGCCGGGAAGCTGTTCAGAAGGAACTCAAGACGGCACCGATCACCAGCTTCTTCAAACGGCGAACTTAAAAGGAGCGTGGCGACGAGGGCGGACACCCAATCATGAAACTCTCAATTCTGCCAGGCTCTCTATGGATCGCGTACACCATGACGACACGCGGCGTTGCCGACATAGCGACTCTCATCCCCGAACACACGCGACTGGTGCAAACCAAGCTACTCTCGTCGGACGGGGTTTCGGAGAACCCCCTGTTGCTGTTCAACGCATACAAAGTCGCGAGCAGGTGGATGAACGGCAACCGGATCGACATCCAGACGGTTGTCGAAGACGTCGACACCGGCCACCAACACCTGGTGATTCTGGACGTTCTCACCGACACATTGGACTGGAACCCTGTGCAAGGTATTCGACTTCCGAATACTCGCTTTCACACGGCCGTCGATCACCTCAACGACACCGACGCGTTTCGATACGAGTACCATGCAAGGAGCGGTCGTAAGGTGCTGAAGGTGAACGCCACCGCCGACGAGAAGACTGACATCGATTACCGATTCGCGGTCGAGGCGAATCTCGAGTGTTTCTATAGAACCTTCTCCACGGCATACTCCATGAGCTTCGATCACGCGACGATCGCATCTCCCGTACGCACCCTCGATCCCATCTCCGTGGAGAACGCCTTCTGGTCCGACTATCGCACCCCCGACGTCCATCGCGTCTTCATGCACGAACACTCGATGGAGTTCGATGTCGACGTCCAAAATCCTTTCTGGTAGCTCAAGTGAGGAAAAACCCGCTCGTGAGCTCGGAAACGCGCTCACGATATAACGCTCGGCGGGATTTCACCCGTTCGTTGGCGCTCCAGATACGTTTATCACGATCGGCCGTCCGGATACGCTCGCGAGCCCACGTTTCGAACGGCAACACCTCATCGTAAGCCGTGGCCCAGATGTTGGTATAAGAAGCGAGGTCAGCCCAGGCATCGTCTAGTAGATCCGGATGTCCAACTCCAGGAAACGTGTGTTCGAAATAACACTCGGTCGAGATCGTCGGTGAGTTCAGCTCCGGGATCGTGTTGGTGGCGTTCGCCGGTACGTATGCCTTTTCGGCGCGGATGACCATGACGTCACAGCTCGGCTCCAACTCTGTACCGATGAACCCGTCATCAAAGTTGAACGCAGGGACCGTGATTGGATCACAGAAGACGACGCCCCTCAGAAAGGGCGATTCGAGCACATCCGGATGGAACGACGAATGTATGAAAAGTGCGACCGACTCAATGCCAAGCCCTTTGGAGATCTCTTCGATGGTGCTCTTACGAACGGGCTCGCTGGTGGTGATGATTGTGAAATTTCGAGAGAGTTGTGTCAGTAAGTTCGAGTAGATGAAGGAAGGCATGGTGTTGAAAAGGCCCGTGGAGAAGACCAGCGGTGGGCCGGTTCCTCGGAGGCTTGTTGTGAACGTGAGCGGATTCAGGAAGGCGACGAGAGCGGTGAGAAAGCCGAGTGCCATAGTGATGCGCGGGTAGCGGACGGTCGCTTTAAGTCCGCTCGATTTTTTATTTGCTAGAGACAAATGGACGACCGGGGGGCGGACGCGACGCAGGACGAGTGGTCCAACGTGAAGCAGACGTTTCACCTCGAGAAAGCACCCGACCAGACGCGCACACAAGTGTTAACAGCGACGACGAAGGAGAAACCAATGGACCTTCTCACCGAAACGCAAACCTTCGGCACCGCCATCGTCAAAGATCTGTTCACGGTGGCACAGAACTCCTCGGACTGGAGAGAATTACTCCAACAATCGTGGACCGTTATCACCTTCGGCAACCGCGGTATCATTCTTGGCTGCGCGCTCATCATCATCTCCCTGACGCTCATGGCGCTCATGCCGCCAGTGGCCCTGCTAACCCTAACCCCCCTCGCCAAGACGTCAGGAAGTGAGACTTAAAAATGCCACTACGTGGTAGAAGACTCATGTCGAGAGAATACAGATATTGTTCTGGCATTTTGCCATACACCTACTTCAATCAGTCGATCTACTACCTACTCGGAAAGTCTAAGCGAAACAATCGCCTCACCACGTTCTCCGGAAAGAACGATGATCTCGAAAGCAACCCGGCGGACACCGCCGCACGTGAGGGGTACGAGGAGACCCTAGGATGCATCCTCGACAAAGCAGCACTTCTGGAGCGCATCAATCGGTGCGATGAGCAGAAGATCATCTTCTCGGCAACGCCCCGTGGAATGCCGTGCTACACCTACCTCATTGAGGTGCCATTTCGCAAGCATTACACACTGACCTTCCACAAGACGAAGGAGTTCCTCATGTCCATGGGAATACGATCATACGCGCTACAAGAGATGACCGACATCAAGTGGGTATGCGCGAAGACGATGTTCACCAGGATACGCAAGACGTGGGAGCGCAGTGGCATCCTGAGGGACGAACAGCAGTGGAACAAGATTCTGACGCTCGTGAAGACGACAGATTGCGAACCCATCTCGATATCCGCAAACTCGTGGCGACGTGACGACAGCGTAGATTCCTTCGACCCGACGGACGACGAGGAGCTCGAATCCGCGCTTGCCTCGGACGAACTACCGGCCGCGTCGGAGCCTACGTGGCCGCTGCCGCCCCCTGGAACGACCGCATCCCAACCACGCCACCATTTTCACCTGGACGACCAGGGGGTGCGGTTTCCACTGCCGTATCCGGCGTCGGTGCCGCATCCACGGAGCCAGTCATCTGATTGCTAGAAACGATCATGCCAGCGAAAGAGTTGTATGGCTCGAGCTCCTCGGGATCACCTGCTGGATCTGGCACGGCCGCCAGTGCCGACTCGACCTCACGTGTCTGCCCGGCGGTGACCGTGAATGCGTCCGAGGCCACGTCCGTCACCAAGGTCACGTGCTCGTCCGAGGCGTGGAACGCTTCTGGTCCACCGAAGGCCATCGGCGCGAGCACCTCCTGAACACCACCTAAGTTCTTCTCGATCTTGGGAAGCAGCCCATTATCAATGTACTGCACAGGAACCCTGATTGCCGGCGCCGCCTCAGCGGACGCAGTGTCGATCACTGGCGTCTCGTCGGATGCCTCGGCCGTGGTTGAGGAGGCATCGATCGCCAAGTCGACACCCCGATCAAAACCGACGAGTCGAACGCTAAGGAGAATTAACAACATCAACCCAATGACGATCATGATCAGAAGTTGCATTGTCGAGCGTACTACTATTAGCTTGATAAAAAAAGTCGAGCGCGCCTCTCGGGCGTGGGGGGTGGCGGGGGGGGGGGGCCCGAGCCCCCCCCACGAGGTCGAGCTCCGATTAAACCCGCTTCATGTTTCTCGAGGCCGTGTTCGTGTTCGTCCTCATCATTGTTCTGTACTCGTATGAGGCGCACCTCGACAAGCTCATAGTCGCGGAGGCAAGATGGCAACTGACTAATGCCACCACGGAGTCCGACACCACCGACTCTGACGACGACGACGGCTCGCCGAACCATGTCATAGCCAAGTTACACCGCCAGGTCATGAGCCCTCGTCCTCGTGTGCTCAACTTCGACTCGGAATAGTCGCGTGCTAGCGCAGACCCTTGATCCTGAGCTGGGTGCCGTTTTTCTGGACAATGATAGGTTCGTTGTCCTTCTCGATGGGTTTGTAATAAAAGGCGACGACCTTGTTCCACTGTACCGAAAAGTTGGGCTCGGGTGAGTTCTTAAACGCAGGCTTCGCACGAAAGTACAAAGGAAGCTTCCCGTTAACCTCCTTGTTTTCGTTCTGATGTGCACTCGGATTCGTAGAGCCCTCCCAGCCGGTGTACAGGTAATATCCGCCGCCGTAACATCGCAGCGAGCCGCTTTTATCGTAACCAACGTACCTGAAAAAGGGCTTGTGTTGTTGCACCCGTCTCGTAGTCTCGTTCCTGTTCGAGTTCGCCATGTCGTCAATCTCTTTGATCTTGTCCTGCGTGTCCACGATGTGCTGCGCACTCGCATTCTCCCGGAAAAGGTGCACGGGGAACATTATGAACCCCTCCCTCAGATTCTTGTCGTGAAACTCCTGAGGACTGTGGTCAGCAGCTCTCGGCCTTTGATGAAAAACTTCAATTTGTCGAGGAGTTGATGCTGAGCCGCCGCTGCGGCCACCGCCGCCGCTGCCGCCGCCGCCGCCGCTGCCGCCGCCGCCGCCGCCGTTGCTGCCACGGCTGCCGCTGGCACGGCTAGAACGCTTCGATGGAGACTTTGAGCGCGAAGGCGAACGCCGACTGGGTGACGAAGCCCGTGGCGAACGCTTGGGTGGTGAACGCGATCGACCAGTCATCTATTCTGATGCATAGAAATGTTTTTTGACACGAAGGACGCGCTTAAAAGAGGCACATAATTTGCTGGTGCCAGTGTAAAATGTCTCGCCACGAAGCCTCAGACGTCAAGTCGGAAGACAATGCACTCACCATAACATTTTACTCTACGAGTCCACCAGATGAGAGTAAATCAAAGTACCCTAAAACGAACAAGACGAGCTATCGCATTGCCGAGCCCAAGAACGATACCCTCGTACGGACGACGTTCGGCTTCGATGCGCCTAGCGACGTGAAGCCGAAACGCATGAAGTCCAACGGCGGTCGTGGTGTTGTGACTACTCCCAAGTCGACTACCTTAGCGACTGCCACCCAGGGCCACGAGGGCGATCAGGGTGCCGTACCGTTGGCAAGCGACCCACCGGTGGTGCGGACACGCTCCGGACGCGTCACTAAGGAACCCATTAGATACGAACCGAAGGAGAAAGTCCTGGACGACTATGACGATTCGGAGGAAGATTATGATTCTGACGATTCGCTCGTATAAAGTTTAAAATAATGTAGTGTCATAGAAGAAACGAGAATATGGCGGCAGCAGTAGTCAGGTACTTCAACCTCATCATGTTCCAGACCGACGCCACCACTATGGAGGTTGTAGGTGAAGACACGGCGGTAACAGACTTCAGTGATATGTCCATCAATTTTCGACACAACAGTGGCACCACGTTCGACACACAAGAGTCCACCACTTACAATAACCTCCTTGCCGCGACCACGACGCTCAAGGTCACGCACACTGCGCTCACGGTGCTCCCCCCTGGCACGAAATTCACAAACTTGGCGACATTGGACATCACCGGCTGCAGCAACATCATACAGGTGCCGACCGACTATGGAACCCACGACGGCGTGAATCCCGGGACCCTGACGACACTCCTCGTCTCTGGCACCAAGTTGTCCTCCATTCCCTCTACATTCAACGGTCTCGTTCGCCTTGACGTCTCAAATTGCAAACGCATCTCCAGCGCCGGCAGTGCCACGCTAGAGACTCTCCTCATGTCGCATAGCTCGATTACCGAGCTCGTAGCCACCGGTGCGTTAAAACGACTCGTGGCACTCAACACTAAGATCACATCGATCCCGAGCGCACCCAACCTTCAGGTCGTCATGTGGTCTGGCGGCGCCAACGCCACCCTGGCTATCGTCGATGCGACGGCCGTCGTCCACATTCTCACCACCGGTGCCGTCACAGCCATCACGGGCGCAAGTGCCTCCACTGAGGTCACCTCGATCACACTGTAAGCGCTTCACTTAGTGGTGATTTCGTTGCGGTAAGTCGTTTCCCCATCATACGTGCCTGCTCCTCCGGTGTAATGAACAAAATGTCGTCGTCCATTACTTCGAGACGATTCTTCATCTGGCGGATAACCTCGCGCGTCTTCACCTTCTCCGACCAGAACTCACCACAACGATCAGCGCAGTTGTTGTCCTTGTGTTGCTTCACGCAGAACCGCTCCTCTGCTGTCGCCCTCTCCTCGTTGACCGCTTTCACCGAGCGGTTGTACGCCAGCTGATGCGCCCTACAGCGCTCGCGAAGCTTCAGGCGCTGCTCTTCCGCCGTGCCCGTGAAAGTCGCTGGATCCAGCGAGATCGGATGTGGGGAATCTATACAGTACGAGTCGACACACCCGACGCTCTGGAGCACGGCAACGTCCGACGCTGGAGCGCCATTGTCAGCCCTGACAGGGGTCGTCGGACTACAGGTGTCGGACACCTTGACGCCGAGTTGATGCAGCAGCACTGGATTGTCGTGTGACCATTGCGTCACGGGTTTACAGTCGTTATTTAGGTAGTCGGTGTGCGGTCTGTTGAAGCGCTTATCGTAGCCCTGCTCGATGAACAGCACGTGCGCCATCGCCACTAGCGCTAGCAGCAGCGGCACCAGATGCACAAAACGGTTGCCACGTTTGACGGACGCGTAGCCCTCGCCCCGCGCGTAGCCCTCGCCCCGCGCGTAGCCTCGCGCGGGCATCATGGCAGCTATGAACAGACCGATTCCGAAAACACCACAATACAAAACGAGGGGCAAAATTGTCGGGACCGTCATAAAGGCACTATGAACAACGGATGCTATGCCCGACACCAAGAACACGACGCTCGCCGTGCCGCCATATACGGACGCCATCGTTGCCGCCAGTGCGACAAACGTGCTCGTCATGATACACAACAAGACACCGTTCGGATCGATGCCGACTAGACGCTGACGACCAATCGTCACCAACGAGAGCTCACGGAGCGTCTGTACGCTCGCACCACGATGTGTGAACTTTCCGCCCAGCAGCAGCGGGATGCTCGTAGACAAGAACACCGAAGAGAAGAGAACACCACGAAGTTGCTGCGCCAACAACGAAAGCACAAAGGTGACCACGGCCAGGAAGAACCCAACGCGCCAGACAGCACTGACGACCCCATGATCGTTCGTGATTTGCACCGTGTATGGTAGTGTCGCCAGATCGAGCTTATTGTCCTCGTCCTTTGTGATCAGCAAGCTCTCGACGGATTTAGGGAGCTTTTTGAACCCATCATCTGGTGTGAACCTTTCCATGGGCTCGGTGCCGTACGCGCGCACGACACAGCCTTCGCCCCTCACACTCAGCTGTCCTTCATCAAAATTGATGGTCGTTGTAGTGCCCGTGGTCGTGGGCGCGCTGGCGGCGCCGGATTCCACGAAATGATTACGAAATAGATGCGCTCTTCGAGAATACTGACGATGGACCTCGTGTTCCTTATTATTCGAGTCTTTGAACGTCACGCGACACGAATCTTCACACAACGCTGCGGGCGCGGGGAGAGGCGGACAGAGATAGGAATAGTAACGATGCAGAGCAAAAAACGGTACCGCAGCAAGCAAGTAATTCATTACTGACTTGCCATGGCCTGCAACACGCATGGCCGCCTGGGTGACGAGCATGCCAGCTATCGCCAAATATAACTCGTCTTGGCGCGCCAAATACTTCGCGTTCGCGTCCTCGGACGCACACGCCTTGCTATCTGGCCGACTGAAGGACGTGATGAGTGTTGTCGCTGCGCCGAACACCGCGATCAACAGAAAAAAAACGGAGTTCGTGGTGTCGTCAGGAGGCGGCGATTTCTCCGACAATACTTTCTCCGACAATACGTTCTCGAGAAAGGGAATCGTTGCCGACAGGAGCGCAAAGACAATAGCGACATAGACAGGCGGATGGTGCCAGGCGAGAAAATAGATGATCATCGCCACAGACATCAGAATCGGGGAGGCAAGGCGGACGATGAAGCTGCTGGGGATGGACGAAGAACCAAGGAGAAGAATGCTAGAAGAGGCACACAGTACCGCGAACACCAACGCAGGCAATGGGCGGTTGATACTCAGAGTCAGCAACGCAAACGTCCCACAGATTACTTTGAGAACGCCGTTGCCATCAGCCAAACGTGCTTCTGGTGCCGACACCAGCAAAATTGCGAGATAGAATCCAAGAAAGGCGACCTGCCGCAATGTACCACGGCCATTCTCGGCATACCCTTGATACAGCTCGTAAAAATCGCCGGAGAGCGCGGGCGCGGACGTGGGGGAGTCTTGCATGCTAGCGACCAGTTCGCGATAGGGTCGATCATGGAAACCACACGTCCAACGCACTGGAGACTGGGGATCGGTTTGGAGCACGAAAGAGCGCTCCCCCCGATCTCGAGCTTCCCATGCGCATTCGGCGACCAATCTTCTATCTGGATCGGTGGTCCGAGGGTCCTGAGGGTCGCACTCACGGAGACCGGTCCATACCGATGACGCGATTAGATAACAGATACCAAACAGCACAGAAATGCCAGCTGTTATGAATGCGTGCACGCTTGAGTGCGGCTTGGCGTTCGCGACAAACACAAACGCGCAATATATCCAGGTGTCTGATGACCGAGCGAGCGGACCAATAGTCGCAGCAAGAATCATTATGACACTCATGCACGCGTGTACGTCGATGGAATTCCGCTCAGCACATTGCATCGCCGTGACGAGGATAGCACCCACCGTTACGGCGAGGTGGTGTAAATGCACGTCGGAGGCCGGCTCGTCGACCTCACCTCCACTGCCCTGACTTGGAGGGTACCTTGAGTTACGTATACCGTCATAATATTGAGCATCAATTACTTCGATGGCGGCAGGCGTGGTGGCAGGTACCACCACGCCGTCGGGCGTGGTGGTACCTGGCATGGTGGTGCCGGGCGTGGCCGGGCCGGGCGTGGTGGTGCCGGGCCCGGCAAGTGCCGGGCCGGGCGTGGTGGTAAGAGGCGGGACACTCATTCGCTTGATTTTGACGACTATTTTAATTTCGCGGTTCCACGCTTATCCAAAAAATGTGTCTCACTTTTATTAATGAGTGAGATTTCGGACATCTCGGATCTTATGGCATCGAACGACCCAATGGCTACGCCTGTGATGTCACTGGGACCGCCGCCACCACAGAATACGTCGCCACATATTCAGGGAGAGAATGTCGCGCAAATGCATGAGCAGCACGTGGCAATGGCACACCAGGCGGACGAAGAGCCGGTCGCTAAACCGAAGCCTACGAACAAGAGCAAACTCACCGTCGAGCAGCGCGTTGCCATCGTCGTCGGTTGTTGTGCCTTCATCATCCTCCTGCCGAACGTACAGCAGGTGATCAACCAGCAGCTGCCGGTGCTCACTTCGAATTCGACTCTTCAAGTGCTCGCCAACTCTGCCTTCATCGGACTTCTCTTCTTTGTGCTGCGCGAACACATCATGGATTTGATCTAAGACGACAGGCTTAAAGTCACCGCGTCTAGACTTGAGGGCGCTCAGAAATGGACACACTTCTGCGCGCGTGCGACCTGGTCGCGTTCCCCTCAATGCTCTACGTATTCCCATCCGCAACCTCCGGCGGGTCGGGCAGGTTACGCTCGTACGCCACGCCCAAGCGCCAATTCGAGGACCGCGCCACCCAAACCGAGGCGCCGTCTCAGCTCAGTCGCCACAGGACGCGGCGAACGCTAATATCTCGCTCGCAAACACCGGCCCTATCGCCCCATTGTGGATATTCTGGGTTAGCATTTCTTTGAACTTCATGATGCGGTCCGATGACGCGCCGCGGAGCTGTGCGCGATAGTGTTCACGGGAAAGCGGTTCCCTGACGGTGTCGATCAAACGATCGACTTGATCGACCTCGTCGCCCGCGGCATCCCCGTGGAATTTCCACTCGTCGCTGCCGTCCCCCTGGAACTGCAAAACACCCCGTCGCGTCAGCACGCAATCGAGGCGCTTGCACTTGAACTCGCCACTTGTACTTTTCACCAGGCCGTGCTGCGAGCAGCACCAGACCGTATACGATGTCGCCATGGTTAAGGCCACTCGCCCCGACCCCGCCAATGGCCAACCTTTAAACTGCACCCGGTTCCCGGTAGGTGGGTGCACTTAAAGGGGCGAAAACACTCGGCTCCCACCAGGATGAGTGGGTCGTCCAGGGGGGTCACTCGTCAGCCTGACGTCGTACACACCGTTGCCGAGCCACGCGCCCATGTCGTTCTTCTCCACTCCATGTACTCGTCACCACACGAATTCGACGAGCTCGCAGAATATCTGCTCGGCCTCGGTTGTAATGTCATCTGCATCGGCAGTCCACTCCGTGACCTCCACTGGGAGCACCCGGCGGAGGTCGCCGTTCCGACGTGGTACGACTACTTCACACGCCGAGACGGAGCGGCCGACCACGATCTGATCAATCGACGGCATCTCGAGCACGAATGCGACCGAGTCGTCGACAAGATCTCCTCATTGCCACGCCCCGTCTTTCTTGGCGGCGTCTCACAGGGCGCGACACTCGTCTACCACATCCTCGCGTCGAGGAACGTCGAGCTCGCCGGCGCAATGTGCGCACGCTCAACCTTCATGCACACCCTCGTTCCCGACAACACGCGCGTCTCGACGAGAACAAACTTGCTCGTCTTCCGCGGGGGGGCGGACGAAATCTACAACGTCGAGCTGCAGAGTCGTGCGCTCGAGTCGCTGCTGGCCAGTGCCGAAATCAACTGCTGCATCACCGAGAAGGCGCAACTCAAACATACCAACTATTCGCGGCTGCAACTCTCGTCGATGCGCGACTTTGTTGCGCGACATCTCGAACCAGAAGGCCACGCCCGCGCCCCCCCAACTCCAGCCTAACCGTGGGAATACTCGCTGATTCGCGGAAAGCGAGTAGGCAAAACGGATCGCAAAGTTGGTGGCGCAGGATAACGCGAAAGTCGTTCGTAGAACGATTCGACAGAAAACCCAAAAACCTCATGGAATCGCGTCTTCCAATCGGCCCGCAAATCTGCGGCCCAATACTCCCTAAATATCTTGGAAAACGCAGACTCAACCGTTTCCCCCCTCTCAACTAACTCCTTGTGCAGCACCAATACCATGAAAACGGAGTCGCTGTAGTTAGTTTCCGACTTGCTGTATGCCTCGAACGCGGAGGGCGAAGTCAACACCTCACTTGTCACGTAACTCTGCTCGTCAAAATAATCCACATCCTCATACTGCTTTATATACAACGACTCAAAACACGCAGCCGTACCTTCCAACATCCACTTGCACAGAGCGCCTCCGCTACGACTCAGCTGATATACATGATAGTATTCATGCGGAATCACTGTATATCGATGCCACGAGGGGGGGTTGCTATCGAACTCGCTCTTTGGTATCTCCAAAATGACCTTATCACCATACACGCCCGCTCCCGAATAACCAAACGAATCACCAAATGGCTGAGTTGCATCATCCCTCCACGCGTACACCGTGTATGTACAATGAGGACCATAGTCATTCCTCAACGGAAAGTGTCGGCGCAAATTTGCCATCATCACACCAAACTTCTGTCGCCATTCCCGGGGCAAACTATCATGAAGCCTATACATCATCCGAACATCACATGCTGGAGCGATCGTGAGGGTAGTTGTTGCACTGCTCGTTCCTGCGGCCGTCACGGGGCCGGGCGTGGGGCCGGGCGTGGGGGCGGGCGTGGGGGCGGGCGTAGGACCGGGCGTAGGACCGGACGTAGGACCGGGCGTGGGGGCGGGCGTAGGACCGGGCGTGGGGGTCGGGGCGGGCGTGGGGCTAGGTGTCGGGCCGGACGTTACGTATGTCACTGCCGTCTCCGACAAAAGCCAGATTGCCACCAATACGAGGATAACAAAGGCAACTTCCTCCGAACCCAAAGATTTCATTTATGCACTACTAAAGAAGAAGAAAATCATTTCGTGTAACGCAAGATGTCACCAGGGCTGGTACCTCCGTCGCGTAGACTTTCTAAAATAGGTAACTATCAATATCCACGACCTGCGCCTGGTACTTGTTGCGGTCTCGAGGAACTCCTCCCTTCCGTCGGTTACACCTACTCTTCCACTTTTCCTTAGCCCGTCTTCCACCAACAGCCCATGGCGAGGTGGGTGAGCACCCTTTACACTACACACCCTCTGCATATGACCCTGCCCCATCAGCGTCTCGCTTCCGCTTCTTGTCCTGCCCTTCCTCGTCAAATTTGCCACTTGCCACATCGTCAATCAACTGCACAGCACACTCACGATACTTTTGCATCTCCTCGTCCGTCATTGTGCACCCTTCCGGCACGCCAAACACCTTTAGGTTCTCATAAATGTCCTGTTTGGTAAACTCCTTGACTTGCAATTCATTGGCTGCGTCCGCCGTCCATCTTGTCTTTTCCTGCAACCGCTTTGGTTCCTCTGGTGCACCAATCATTTGGCGAATCTTCGGAGACATTCGCATCGTAAAGTGAGTCTGACCACCATGCCAATTCCCTTCGTCGTCTTGATAGGTCAGGATGCCATTGTCGCGCCAGGTCTCTCTGGAATGCGCGGCGTGCACATAGTAGTACGTGTCTGATGCTGGTTTCGCCAAGCGTCCCACCAAGAAATCATCGATACCGTCCGTCTCACGGTACGGCTGGTGTCCCATTCCCTTGTCTTTACCAGATGAATGCACCATACCCGTCGACTTGTTCATCGTCTTGACCTGGGTCTTCCGCTTGTCGTCACCACGCAACATGTCAAAACGGCCTTGGAATCCAGTAGGGAACTCCACGGCGTTCCACAAGGAATCCACCAACATCAACGCCAACTCGGTCTTCTGGTTATGGTGGCGCATGTCGAAGAAGAGATGAGACCAAGAATACATTTGCTCGACGGGAGTACGCTCAATGTAATGACCCAAATGCTCGACAAACGCCTCCTCATCATCCCACGGTTCCAACGCAACCGAGTCTGGTCCAAGTATGCCATCCTTATTCTCGGCCAAGTGGCCACTTGCTGGAAGCTTTGCTTTCAGTGTATTGTACTCCTCCAACCAAAATGTCCGCTTCTTGTCCTCCCCCCATGTCTTGACAAAAACCATAATCATGTTCAAGTAGCCCTTACCATCGTGAGCATGGCAATCAGCAAATCCAGCAAGACCGTATTGATTGTGTCCTTTCGTCTGTTTCCCTGCCGACGTCTTAAACTGAATGCCAACCCATTTGCCATACTTGGCCACATAAACCGCCACATCCGCCCGCCTAAACTCGCCCATGATGACCACTCTGAAACCGTCTTCCAACCACTCTTGCAGCTTGGGCACAAGATACTTTACCGCCTCATCCTCCACATCTCCACTCGATTTGACCTCGGGCGCTTCCGCTTGCCGAAGTGTCACTTCCTGCTTGCGCTTGTTCGACGCCTCCAATCGCGCTCGTCCCCCATCGCCATGTTCACAATACTTGCAATACTGTTGCAAGCCATCCGTTTTGTTCGTGGCATGCTTGGAAAACTTGTCGTAATCCCGCACGCCGTGCGGGCAACTCAACGCGGAGCACGGCTTCATCGCACGCGGTGCCAACTCGTCTCTTAAATCTTTGAATTCCTGGCAAGATCCAAGCTGCGTGTACTTGGACCCGGCAAACGGACCTTCCACGATCGCTTGCCACTTCTTAAATTCCTCGGGGTAGTCGGGCTGAGGTGGCATTGGCTGGCTTGGCACAGGCATGGCGGCCTAACCCGAATTTGCGAAGTCTTTAAATAGGTCAAAACCCGAATTTGCGAAGTCTTTAAATAGGTCAACAACGAACGCTATCACACCCCCGAACCCTCACGCCATCCGAGAACCCTCACGCCATCCGAGAACTACGGTAGAGAAAGTACGGGCGCTTTACGCATACTCCTTACGCACCAAACGCTCTTTCCCGCCTTCCCCTTCGTAGAAGCACACTCCTCCTATAATTTTTCAACACGTTCAATGAGTCCGCCCTCGGTGATCGACGTTTGGAAGCCTCCGCCTGACATTCCCATGTACTGCACCTGGTCGGGCGCCTTTGGAATGCAGAGAATCTTGCATTTGGAGTCGTTCGCAGAGACACCATGATTTGTGATCTTTTTCTGCCCATGCTCAGTGAGCCAAACGTAGCATATGTCCTTGATGTTCATTGCTTCAGCACTTCCTTTAACGGGCTCGCCGGTGTAAAGGATCACGGTCTTATTGGACAACAGAGCTTCTGACGCGGCCTTGGGAGAAGACACTACGATTGCCTTCATGGCATCCGTGTTGGCATCCGTGTTGGCGTCCATTTTGAAAGATGCAAATCTGCGATAATGACAAGAAAGCGCGTAATTTTGTGAGAGGAAAGAGGCGGAATGGACCAAGGAATGGTGGAATGGACCAAGGAATGGTGGGATTGAAGAGAGAGAAGAAAGGAGCAACCACAGGGGAAAAAGAGCGGCGGTCGGTGGGGGCAGTCGTCGGCGCCGCAAAAGCGGCCCTTCTTCACGGGGCCGCCTTACCATGGCTCA
>MDSV01154019.1_pt1 | contig 33079 bp, 16 predicted proteins | sample 810851 | NCBI WGS metagenome assembly MDSV01 (sample SAMN05326640, study PRJNA326480) | marine metagenome | isolation source: seawater | place: Atlantic Ocean: North East | collected 2012 | reverse complement strand
GGAGCCGCGCGACGACGTACTACTGACGAGACGCGGACCAGCTATAGAGCTTGGGAGTGGCTCTTTATTACAGCTACGTTTGAACACTACCACGTAGCTATAGCTAGCTAGACTACCTATATGACACGACGTATGGCCCGCGCGTGGTCGTCGTCTCACCGAGAGCGGGGTTCGTTCGCGCTCGCGGAGATCGCCGGTCACCGCCGCGAGCGCGCGTTCGACGCGACCGCCTCGCCGGAAAAATACTCCGAGACGTGTCGCACCGGCACGAGCGAGAAGCTCGGCAGCGCGTGCCCCCCGCTCGGGAAGGCATCGCCGCGTTTCTCCGGGGGCACGTACGTCGGGTCGCAGCCCTGCATGGAGACGAGCGTATCGTAGAAGCACTTCTCCATGGACATGCCCAGGAAGGGGATGGCGAGCAACGCGGGGATGCCGCCGACGCGCAAGGCGCCCGTCACCAGCGTCTCCAACTTGTTTCGCCCGCGGCTGAGGCCGTACCACAGCGCGGCGTTGGGGATCACGGCGAGGCACGCGGCCATCACGCCGGGCGAGGCGTATCGCTGAGAAGATGGCGAAGACGTCGACGCATCGGTCGACACGCGCGTCTCGGAATCGGGTTGCGCGGGAGCCATGCCGAGGCGGAACGAACTGACTGGCCCGTCAGTAAGACATCTCGTTTCGTCACCTCGAAAGAAACCACAACTGAAAACCATAGTCTAACAACAAGCCACGGACGTTCGCAAACGCACTCGACCCCAGCGCGGCCGTCAGGCGCGCTTGGAGGCGAGTCTCCCCGCTCGGGTGGGATGGACGACCCCTCGATTCCCACTCCGCGCCACGTGCGCGCGGTGGACTTCGCTGCCGCGCGCGCGGCCGAGGTGCGCGCCCGGCCAGACCCGCGACTCGCCTGAATGCCCGAATCCACCGCCGCCGCCGCCCCGACGAAAATCGCGCGCGCTGCCGATGAGGATCAACAAACGCACCCAGCCAAACCGAGATCTCACACGATGGCGACGAGCGTAACCGCGGGGTGACACCCGCAAGCTACGGCCCGAGGCACGCGCGCGCGCGCGGTTTCTCGCGTCGCGAACCCGAACGCGAACCGCGAACGCCTTTTGACCTCTTCTTCGAACGCGTTCGCGCGATGACGATACGCGCGTCCGGTCCGTTCGGCCCGCGGCGCTCGCCGGAGACGTAAGTAACACTCCCGACACTAAAAACCCGAACGCAGCTCGACGTGTTGCTGGAAGCGCTCCGCGCGCGCGCCGGCGGGTTCCTCGGCGCGGCGAGTCTCCCGCGGCACTTGCGCCGCAGGGCCACCAGCCACAGCCCGCGGAACCGGCGCGCCAAGCGTCCGAACGCGAAGCGCGCCAAACTCCTCGACGACGCCGGCTTCGCGGCGGCGGCGGCGGCGGCGGCGGCGCCCGCCGACGCCAGCCTTCCCGCGCCGCTCGGAACGACGCGGAAGGGCGCTTCGCGCCCGTCCCGGTACTGGTTCGCGATCGAGTCGGTACCGGAAGTGCGCTGGTGCAGACGCGCGAGACGCCGACCGGAGCGCGCGAGGCTCGCGAACCGCGAGCGACTCGCGCGAGACGCGCGCGAGAAGGCGTCGGCGAAGACGGATGACGAACCGGCGCGCGACGGCGACGGCGACGACAGCTTTTCTTTTTCCCCTCCTCTGTCGCGCGCGAGCGACGTCGCGTGGGTGGGCGCGCGAGCGGAAGACACGAACGACGACGCCGCGCATTGGCGTCGGTTGGAGACGCACGCGTGGCACGCGAAGCGTTTCGCACTCGTCCGCCGGTGGGGCTGGCGCCTTCCCCTGGGCGCCCCGGGGAAAGGCCGGGGCTGGCGCGAGACGATGCGCCGCGCCGCGGAGGGCGCGTTGGCGCACGACGCGTCGTACCACCCGGCGTTCGTTGTGCGGTTCGACGTTCGCGACGACGCGGACGACGATGTGCCCGTCGGGAGTCGCGCGGGTCAAAGCGACGGAAACGTCAAACATCGGTCGACGCTCCCGCCCGTGGCGCTCGAGCTCATCGAGACGCTCACCGGACTCGGGCGCGACGAAAAAATAAAGTCGAGTCGTCGTCGCGCGACGGCGACTTTGTTTCGGTCGGCGGCGTTCGCCGCCGGCGGCGTCTCCGTCGACGCGACGCTAACGAATGAATCCGGCGAGTCGGTCTCGCCCGCGACGTTCGTGGTGGCGAGATCGCGCGCGAGCCGCGACGGCGAGACGGCGCCGCGAGAAACGCAATCGAAAACACCGAACTTTGTCCTGTGGGTGTGGACGCACGCCGCCGCGCGAGACGAGGCGTTCGAGGCGGTCTCGGCGGCGACGCGCTCGGATCGGTTCTCGGAACGGTGCTCGGCGCGCCCGGCGGGTGGGCGCCTGTGCCGCTTCGAGCTCGTCGGCGCGCGCGCCGCGTCTGTGCTGGAAACGCTGGCGGGGAACCTGACGCTCCTCCGCGAGCGCGACGGGGGGGTCACGCCCAGAGGCGCGCGTTCGTTCCAAGCGCGCCTCGACGCGAAGGAAGTCTCCTCGAGACGACGCGCGAGGCGACGGGCGGCGAAGCCGTCGGCGGAGGCGAACGCGCTGCTGCGCCGCGAAGAAGAGTCCTCGAACGGCGGTGATAGTATCCCGCTCCTCGCCGCCGTCGCCGGGGACGTCTTCGACGGGACGTCCGACGCGTTCTCCGACGGCGATCGGACGAAAAAGGTGAGCCTCGTCGCGATCCGGCGCGCCAAGCCGCGGGGGGGCGCGCCCGGCGGCGCGGATCCGGGGTACACGCTTCTCGCGCCGTCGGCGTCGGCGCACGCCCTCTGGCTGGCGCTCGTTGCCCTCGGTGCGCGCGCCGCCGGATCGCGCGAGTGGCGATGGCTCGCCGTCGCCGCGGGCGCGCCCACGTTCCCCGAGGACTTCCCCGCGAGCGCGGCGGCGGCGGCAGAAGCCGAGCGCGCGCTGGCCGAGTCGTCCGCGGCGGCGCGCCGAACGCCGGCGGGGAAGCGCGCGCCCGACGCCGTCAGGGAGGGCGCGGCGCGCGCGGCGCCGGCGTTCGTCCGCCGCGCGGAGGAAGGCGAAGGCGTCGTCTACGCGCGCGCGGTCGTGCGGTGTTTTCGCGGCGGCGGCCCGGCGGTCGGCGCGGCCGTGCTCGCGGCGACGCCGGCGCAGCGCGACGCCGTGCGCCGCGGGCGCCGCGGGGAACTTTTGTATGGGGATCCAGTCGCGTCGCGAAGCGCGTCGTTCGACGCCGTGTTCGGGAAACGAACCGGCGCGCTCGCGCGCGCGCCCGACCGCACCGCCCTGGCCCGCGGGTGCGACCGACAGACGGTTTTGGGGTACGTCACCTCCGCCTCCGCGCCGGGAGCCGCGCGCGGCGTCGCGAGCGCCGTCGTGGACGCGCGCGCGCTCGAAGACGCATACCCGAACGTTTTTTTCACTAAAGAAAAAGGTTCCTTCGCGCGCGCGCGCGTCGCGCCGGTGGCGCTTCTCGCGCCGACGGCGTCGCCCGCGGCGATCGCGCCGGCAACGCTCGAGCTCGTCGACGACGCGCGCCTCGATCCCGTGTGGTGGTGACATCACACGCGAAAAGATCGACATCTCACTACGCGCGCAGATGACGTTTGTAGTACGACTCGTAGATTTATTAGACGAGCGTCTCGCGTCTCATCTATTGTAAAATCTTAAAGGAGGTTGTATCTCGTCTACTCGGCGTACTCGGCTTTCGTCGCCTCGGCGACGCTCGCCACGAACGCCCGCGCCTGTTCCGCGGTGCCCTTCGGGTTGGCGAGCTGCCAGTCCACCAACTTCTCGGAGAACGCCTTCATGATCGGCCCGCCCTTGCACCCCGCCGTCCGCATCACCTCGCGGCCGTCTAGCAGCGGCTTCGTCTCCCAGCACCCCTCCAGCCGCATCGCCTCAACCAGCGACTCCACCTCCGCCACGCGCGACGCCAGCGCCGCCGCCGACGCGCGGACCAGCGCGCCCTTCCCGCCGTCATCCGAGCGGCACGGCCCGGCGGCGCCGAGCGAGGTGGCGGCGAACGCGTGCAGCGGCGAGCCTCCCCCCCGGCCGTCCCCGCCTCCGCTGAGAAGATTCGCGGCGCAGGGCGGGCCGCGCGCCAGCTCCACCGCCCACGTCTCCAACTCGGCGCCTTCGCCCAGAGTCACCACCCCGGGCATCTCCAGTGTCGCCGCCAGCACGAGCGCCAGGCGCCAGTGCTCCTTCGCGCGGCGCAGCAGGCGCCCGAGCGCGACGCGGTCCACGGACAACGCGCGCGCGAGTCCGGGAGACGCGGCGTCGTTCGACGCGTCGTCGCCCGCCGCCGTTTCTTTTTGAAACAGCGTCGCGCGCATGTCGCCGGCGACGTCCAGCGCGGTCCAGACAGTCTCGGCATCCTTACCGCGCATCTTCAGGCCCTCCTTGATCACCGCCTGCACCGCGGGCACGTGCTTGGTCTTCTTGCTTCCCAGGCGCGTCGGCGCGGACGCGACGTTCGTTTTCGCCCGCGCGGGGTTCGCCACGTAGCCGTCGTGCAGCGGCGCGAGAAACGCCGCCAGACACAGCCACTCGCGCTCCTCGCCGGTGAGGGAGGTGGTGAAGAACGAAGCCGCCCCGGAATTCGCCGACCCAGGACCGGATCCTCCTCGGTCACCCGCCGCGCCACCGCGAGCACCGAGGTTGGCGTGCGCGGAGAGGATGGCATCCATGGCGCGCGCGGCGTGCAGGCATCCCCAGGCGGTGGCGGCGGGCATGGCGCCTCCTGGTAAAGCCTGGGAAAACACCGCGTCGTACAAATCGAACCGACACAGAAGCGTCAACGCGTCGCCCGGACTCGGTCCACGGAGCATGCCCTGGACCTCCTTGCCGACGCGCTCGCGGCTCACCTTCGTTCGCAGCTTCGTCTGCACCTCAGGGTCCACCGCGGCGTTCGCGATGGCGTCGTCGAGCGCGAACCCGAACCGCGCCGCGAAACGCACCGCGCGGAGGATGCGCAGCGGGTCGTCGAGGAACGTCGTCCTGGGAGGCAGGGGCGTGCGGATCACTCCCTCGGTGAGGTCGGAGAGGCCTTTGCCGGTGAAGTCCTCGACTTTGTCCTCGTTGATGTTGTAGAAGAGCGCGTTGATGGTCAAGTCCCGCCGCTCGGCATCCTCCGCGGCGGTGCCGAACCGAGCCTCCGGTATTCGGCTGCCCTCGGAGTAGGATTCCGAGCGAAGATTCACCAGATCCAACCATGCGCCGTGCACGCGCATGGTCGCCGTCTCGAGGTGCTTGCTCTGGTCGGGGTTGGACTGGATCACGCCGACGCCGCGCGTCTCCTCGCCTTTCGCGGAGAGGTAATCGTTCACCTTGTTCGCGAACTCCTGGCCCATGCACGTGTCCAGCGCGATGTCGATGTCGGACGAGTGCTTGCCGAGCAGCTTGTCCCGCACCCAGCCGCCCGCCACGCGCAGCGTCACCGGCAAGTCGTACGTCTTCACCACGTCGAGCAGGGTATCGAAGATGCGCCGCTCCTCCGCCGTGCACACCACCTTCGCGTCGGGAAACATCGTCACCACGACGCGCCGTTGCAGCTCCACGGACCTCTCGTCCGAAATGTCGCACGCCAAAAGCCCAGAGGCGGCGCCGACGCGGGGATCCGAAGATTCGCGCGAAGATTCGCCGGCGCCGGGCGCGAGCTCGTCCGCGAGCTCCTCGCGCGCGCGCGCCTCGCGGGGGCCCTCCGCGGCGGAGACGGGCGCGGCGGCGGACGCGCGGCTCGCGGAGGAACGCGCGCGCGCGGAGCTTTCTGCGCGCGGATTAAAGTTCGGCAGAAACGTTTTTTGTCGCGAGACGCGCGGGGGCGGAGGGGAGGACGAGACGTGAGACTTTGGGGAAAAAGAAGGCGGAGACTGTGTTTCTTCGCGCTTTTTGCCGAGCGACGGAGGCGTTCGTTCGTGACTCAGGTTTTGTGCCGAGTGAAGGCACCAATTCGCTCGGTCGGAATCGGGCGGGGGGTGGCGGACGCACCCGTGTGTCGCCTCGGGAGCGCGACGGGCGTGCCTCTGGCGACTCGCGCGGAGACGATCGGTCTGGCGTGCGCGTGCGCGTGCCTCCCGCCCCGCTCCGCGACGAAAGCGCGACTCGTCGCGGCCCTACACGCGAGCCGACCGCTGTTTTGCCGAGACGGGGCGCTCGCAAGCAGCCGGAGTCGCGTTCGCAGGCCGGCGAGGTCTCGAAGGACCGCCCTAGTCGCTGTCACGGGCATCCACCGCGGACGACGACTCCGCAGCGACGCGCCCGGAGTGCGTAGTCGCGTGACGCTTCGGCCGAACCTCCGTGTCGCGCGACCGGCTGTGCGTCCCGGGCGCCTTCTCGTGACGTGGACCCAAGATTCTCTCGTCACTCAGGCGTCAGGCGATAAAAGCGCAGATTCCCATCTCTTGCCGCTTGTCGGGTGGAGAGCAGTCGGGACCGCGAAAATCATCGAGCACTTCGAGCGTGACGAGACGAATTTTTTTAACCAAACCTCGCTCGTGTCACCGTTCACGACACCGTCTTCTTCTTCCTCCGCTTCTCGCCCGCTTTGTCGTCGCGCGCGTCGCACCGCACCTCCGCGACACGGTACACGCGCGCGACCGAGTCTCGGCCGTTGCGCTCGGCATCCGGCCCGCGCCTCGTCGCGATGAGGTCGAACCCTTCGCTTTCCCGAAGCGCGCCGTTGACGATGACCGCGAGCGCGCCCACGCGCAGGTGCGGCCGTATGTGGCGGGAGAGGGTCAGATACGGCGTTTTCCCGCAGGCATCGTCGCAGTCGTCGAACGACGCGCACGCGTCCAGTGCACCGATCGATGTCGACGTCGCGACGCGATCGTCGTCGTCGTCGCGGCGAAATTTCGTGGCGAACGCGAAGACGAGCGTCGCGTTTTCGAGCGCCGCGCGCAGATCGTTTCGGTCGTACATGTTCCCGCACACGAAACTGATCGGGCTCTGCGTCATCGGCCGCGCCGCGACCGGGAACGCGTCGAGCAGATCGTCCGTGACGACGTCCTCGTTCGGCGACCGCAGCGCCACCTGCGTCGCGACGGCGTGCAACGCGGCGTCCACCTCCAACCCGACGCACCGCTGCCACTTTCGCGCGACGGACGCGACGCACACCAGCTGGCCCCGCCCGCTCCCCACGTCCACGAACACGCCGTTCCCCACGGCGCCGCCGTCGACGTCGCCGCGCTCGAGGAGCGCGAGCTCCGGTTCCAAGCTGCGCAGAAGCGCGACGAAGAAGCCCATGTCGAACTCGCCGTACATGCGCTCGCCTTCGCCGCCGCTCAGCGCATCCGCGACGTCGTCCTCGACGTCGTCCTCGCGCACCGCCGCCTGCTCCGCGGCGGCGAAGACCGCGGCGTAGTCCACGCAGTCGTACAGCTCGGAGACCCACGCGCGCGCCACCTCGCCGCGCCGGGCGTCTTCGGCCGTCACGAACGGCTCGGCGGGCGGGCGGCTCGAGTCGGCCGCCCGCGCCCGGACGCCGCGCGCGCGCGCGCGGCGCCGGCACCGAGCCGTCGACGGGAAGACGGAGCGAATCGGTCTTCCGGAGGTGGACGCGGGAGGCTGCGTCGGCGCGGCCCGCGCGTCGGTGCGCGCCGACGTGACCCGCGGCGCGCACGATGCGCGCATCGTGGCGTGCGGCGACGCGCTCGCCGTCGGGACGGGCCTCAGGTCGACCGCGTCCCCGCGTCTCGATGTGTTTGCCTGGGGGGTGACGAGGCACCGAACGTTCGTTCGCGCTTTTGTTGGTAATAGGCTACGGGCTCACGCGGGAATGCCGCGAGTTCGGGGGTTATTAGACCCTGCCATTCGGGAGATTCGACTCGGGAAACAGAGGCTGCATGTAACACCACCTCCACGAACCTGCCCGTGGGTGCCTCGACCGCACACTCGGGCGCGCCTCGGCGCGGTCGTCGAGGTCCGCGAGTCTGGGTGGCGCACGAGACCCGCATCGAGGGGTGGTGCCGCTCCGTGCGCCGCTCGACGGCTCGGGTCGGCCCGCGTCGCGTGTCGGAACCGCGTCTCCTCGGAACGTCGGAAAACGCGCGCGTGCGCCGCGAACATCACGCGCGACCGCCGATTGAACCGAGACGCCTTCATCGAGACGCAGAGGGAGAAGATGTCCCCCCGCGCGATTGCGGGCGGCCCGAAGGACGTCGCGTTTCGCGACGGCTCCGCGGATGACGGCGACCCGCGGTGGGTGGTCCGCCTGAAGAGCCTCACCGGCGCGTCCTCCGTCTCCTCGGAGCGACTGGACGTCGCGAAGTGCGTCTTCATCCTGCTCGTCTGCGCCGGCCACATGTGCGAGCCGTTCTACAAGATCCAGAACAAGCCCACACAAGCGTTCATGCACGCGATTTACGGGTTCCACGTCCCCGCGTTCGTGCTCATCTCCGGGTACGTCTCGGGCGATCTGAACGCCAAAAGGCGCCGGGCGCTCATCGGCGGCGTCGTCGCGCCGTTTCTGATCCTGCACGTGCTCTTCTCCGTGACGTACACGAAGATGTTCTGCGAGGGCGAGCGCTTCGACGCGTTCGAGGTGGACAAGACCTCCGTGCCCGACGGCCGCCCGCGGTGCGAGTTCACGAATCACTGGGCGCTGCTGGACAAGGACCACGGCGCGTGGCACGGGTGGGACCGCTGGACCTTCGCCTACCCGTTCGCGCAGCTGTGGTACCTCGTGTCTCTGTTCACCAAACGCATCTGGAGGCCCTTCGCGCTGGAGATGCGCTGGACGCTGGTCGTGCACGTCGTGTTGGGCGCTTCGATCGGCTACGCCACGATCGGACGATTCCTCAGCCTGCACCGCTCGACCGTGCACATGCCGTACTTCCTGTGCGGGTACTTGATGAAGAAACACGCGTGTTTCTTCCCAGAGGCGTACGGGTCGACGCGAGCCGCGGCGTGCGCGTGCGCAGGCGCGGCGGTCGTGGTCGGCGCCGCGCTCGTCGCGACGTACAGGTACAACCTGCGCGTGGAGTACTGGTTCCAGAGCGACCCGCACGACGCCATGTACGGCGCGTACTGGGCGTACGGGTTCGCGTTCCAGCTCGCCCTGTACGTCTGGACGTTCTTCTCGATGGCGGTGGCGTTCGCGCTCATCCCGGGTCCGCGCGCCGCGGGGGTGGTGTACCCCGGCGAGGACGACGACGGCGAAACCGCGGGGTTGCTCGGTGGGCTCGAGGCGAAGCAGAAACCCAAACGCAGGGTCGGTCGGTACGGTCGCGAGCGCGACCAGAGCACGTTCAAGGCTCGCTTTTACCTGCGTCTGGCGAAGTGGGGGTCGAGGACGCTGTACCCGTTCGTGCTGCACATCGCGGCGTTGATGCTTCTCGCCAAGTACACGGACTGGTACGAGATCACGTGGAACGAAACGGGGGGGAACTGGGAGGTGACCGCGCGGTTCCTGCTCACGCTGCTGCTCTCCGTCGCCACGGTGGTGCTGCTGTCGCTCAAGCCCACGGTGGGGGCGTTCCGGTGGCTGCTGGAGCCGAGCCTGGGCGCGCTCTTCTCGCCGGAGGTCCAGAGGTGTTAGCGCGCGGATTATACGATTAGGCATACGAGTAGCTAGCGAGGAAACGGCGAGGCGGGCGGCGACGAGGCGCGTCTCGCGGCGTGGGAACGATTCGTCGGCACTCGCGCGACTCTTCACAGCTCGAGCGCGCGCTACGGTAAAATGGGATAGTCCCCGGTCGCGGGCGTCGAAGTGTCCGCCGCGGGAGACTCGACCGCCGGCGCCGGCGCCGACGCGTCAGACGCCTCCGCCGCCGCGCCCGCGGTCGCCGCCGCCGCGTCGCTCGCGCCCTCGTCCGTCTTCCCCCGCTTCTCCCGCGCCCAGTTCTTCTTGTCGCGCTCGGCGGAGGCGTGCACGAGCGGCTTGAGCTTTTTCTGCACGTCCAGGAAACTCGGCCGCGCGCGCGGGTCCTGCACCCAGCACGCCTCGCAAATCTCCCGCAGCCGCGGATCGACGGCGTCTGGAACCGCCAGCCTGTTCCCCGCGAATCCCACGACGCCCACCACCTGCATGGGGTTCAGGTGCGACCAAGGGATCTGCTGCGTGAGCAACTCCCAGAAAATCACGCCGTACGAAAACACGTCGCTCTTCTCGTCGCTCGGTTCGTTGCGCAGCACCTCGGGCGCCATCCACTCCGGCGTGCCGGCGTTGGACTTGGAAGAGAGGAACGTGTGGTTCTTCATGCGGCTCAGGCCAAAGTCGCACACCTTCACCACCCAGTGCTTGTCCACGAGCAAGTTGGGCGACTTCAGGTCGCGGTGCACGATCACGGGCGTGCAGCTGTGCAGATAGTGCATGCCCTTCGCGACGTCCAGCGCCATGCGCAGCCGCCGCGACTCGGCGCGCACCGCCGCTTTGATCGCCGGCGGCTGCGCTTTGTGCAGCAGCTTGAACAGACTCCCGCGGTGCAGAAACTCCGTCACGATGGACAGGTTCGGAGTGGTGGTCACCGCGCCCATCAACAAGATGACGTTCGGGTGCCGCAAACGGCGCATCAGGTCCACCTCAGACGTGAACTCGCGCATCAGGTGCACGGAGAGGTCCTGGTCCAGGAACCGCTTCACCGCCACCTCGGTCCCGCGCCACAGCCCGCGGTGCACTTCGCCGTACGACCCGATGCCGATGCGCTCGCCCAACTGGACGGTGTCTGCGGCGATGGACAGGTCCACCGCGACGCTCAGCGGGGACCCGCCGAACGCGGACGGCGACGAAGAGGCGGTCGGCGTCGTCGCGGTCGTCGCGTGCGCGCCGAAATCCCGTTCGGGGGAAGCGACGAACGGGTTCTCCTCCTTCGCGACGAGACGGTCATCCTTCCCCGCGCGCCTTCGCGCGTCGGAGCCGGGTCCGGGTCCCGCCGCCGGCTCCGGCATGGGCATCGCCCCGAACCCCCCCCGCGCGAGCGCGGGCTCGTGGCCGGGCAGGACGCCGAACGCGTCGCCTACTGGCTCGCCGCGGCCGTGGACGCGCCAGTGCGGTAAAGCGACGTCTCCTCTCGGCGAACCGGGCGCGTCGCCGGGAGCGTCGCCGGGAGCGTCGCCGGCGCCTCGCGCGTCGTTCGCGTCGTTTTTTTCGGCGGCGCGTTCCGCGGAGGCGTCGTTCTTCGGAGGCGACGCGTCGCGCCGCGTCGCCTTCCCGGCGTCCGCGTCCACGGTCGGCGCGTACGCGTCCATGAGGTTGGCGAACGACATGGCGTTCATGGCCATCGCGGCGTCGGCCGCCTCCGCGAGGCTCGCGCCGCGGCGGTGCGCGGCGCCGTTTTTTCTCGTGCGCGGAACCAAGGCTCCCGGCTCCCGAGAGCCTTTGCCCGTCCCGCGGGGACTGAGAGCGTTTCCGTCCTCCTCGTCCCCGCCCAGCCTCGGCTGCTGCACGCTGTTCCGCTCGCGCGGCGTCTGCGAGAGCATCAGCGTGTCGGGGCAGGAAGACGTCCTCGTGAGCGCGTTCGCTTCCGGCGCGTTTTTATTCTTCTCGGCGCTCGTCGACGCGTCGCTCGCGGCGGCGCTCGCAGCCATCGACGCCAGACCCGAGTCGCTTCTTCGCGTCGCCGCTCGCGCCGCCGCCGCCGCCGCTTCGCTCGAGACGACGTCGCGCCGTTCGTCGCCTTCGCCGCCTTCGCGGAGCGCGCGCGGGACGTGCGACCGGTGCAGGTCGGCGTAGCGCGCGTCGTCGGCGGCGTACAGCGTGCCCGGCGCGCGCATGACGTCCACGAAGAGCTCGGCGCCGCGCACCACCACCACGTTCGCGGCGGCGTTCTCCGAGCCGCAGTAGTAGCGTCCGCGGATGAGCCGCGAGGGGAGCCCGGGGATTCGGTCCGCGACGTACTTGAAGAGCACGGCGCGGTGTCGTCTGAGCCCCACGCGGAGCGACCCCGCCGGGAACACCAAGGTGTTCAAAGCGCTGCGCAAGTCGTAGCTCGTCTCCGCCCACGCGCCAGCGCACGCCTCGTCGCTCTCCACCGCGCCGCCCAGGCGCTGCGCCACCTCCATGGCGACGTACGACGCGCGCGACGCGACGGCGAGCCCCGCGCGCTCCTCCGCGTCGGTCGACCCGCGCGAAGGGTACGTCTCCTCCGCGGCGCGCGCCACGCGTCCGACGAACGCCCGCAACGCGTCGTCGCGCCGCGCGTCGAGGAGCAACACGTCCCTGGTGTCGCTCGCGTCGGGTTCGATGCGCTCCAGCAGCGGCAGCGGGGGCATCCTGTACTCGCTCTCCGGGAACTCCGGGAACTCGAACCCCCACGGCGCGTAGAAACCGTCCGGCGAAAACTCTTTGAAGTTTAAAGAGCAGCTCGACGCGAATCGAAACGACGCCGACGCGGCGGCGGCGTCCTCCTCCGCCGCCTCACGCGCGGCGGCGACGTCGGGGTCGAACTCGGCGTCGCCGCCCAGGCTCGAGCGTCGGTCGTGGTACGCGAAGCGGGACGCTTCGCGTCCCGTTCGTTCGGCGGAGAGCTCCACGCGGTTCCCGGTCCCGGGAACCGGAGCCGGTGCCGCGCGAGGCTCCCCGACGGGCGCCCGCGCGCGCAACGACGCCGGCGTCAGGTACGGCGAAGGCGGCGGCGGGTCTCGATCGAACCTCGGCGCGCTCTCTTCCAGCGACGCGCTGATGGCCATCGCCATCTGCGTCTCCTCCTCCAGCTGGATCTGCGCCTGCCTGTCCGCGTCGCTGGGCTCGCCGGGCGCCGAGCTGTTGAACACGCGAGACACGCTCTCGACGTTCGGAAGCATGCTGCTGAAGGTGCGACGCGCGCGCGTCGAGGGCGTCGCGCTCGAGGGGGTCGAGACGGCGCTGTACGAGCCGCCCGTCGTGCGCGGGGTCATGTCCGCGGAGAAATCGCCCAGTCGACCGGAAACGGACGTCGTCTCAACGCCTTCCCCGTCCGCGGCGTCCGCGGCGCCAGTCTCGAAAGGCGCGTCGCGCAGCTCGCCGTACTCGCCATCCTCGCGCGCCGCGACGTCCGAGGCGCGCGGGCTGAACGCGCTCTTGAACGAGTTGCGGATCCAGCTCGACATCGCGGCGTCGAGAGCGTCGGGACCTCCCGAACCCGCCGACGCCGCGCGCGAGGACTCTGGGCCGCCGCGGGTCATCGCGCGCGAACGAGCGCGCGAAACCTCGGCTTCGGAGCGGCACACGCCCTGAAATCGTGGAGTCTCAGTCAGTGTCAACAACGGCGACGCGCCCGCTGGCCTTTTTGTGTGCCTTCCCGCGAATGCGTCGCGCACTCTTTTGCGCCCGGTGAGGATGTCGGTTCTCGCCCCGCCAGTCTCGGGCCTCGAGCGACTCAGCGGCCCGCATCACCGCCGAACGACGGGCGTCCGCGCGACCGCGTGGACGCGCGCGTCGCGCGCGTGGCGCTCCCCATCGACGGCGTTCTCGACGACACCCGTCGGGGAAAAAAGAAATCGGCGCCGCGAGGGAACGACAGGCTTCGAAGCGTTCCTCGCGCCGAACGACGCGGCGTTTCAGACGAGAAGTCGCGCGATACGCAATCGCGTGGTTTTGCCTCGCGCGTTCCCCCCCAAGCGCGACCTGGACGACATCGAGCTCGTGAAGGGCGACGCTTTCGTGTTGTGGCTGTTCGCGCTCGCGCAGAAAGCCGCCGCCGAGTCTTTCGCGCCGAGCTTCCCGGGTTGGCTCGCGCCGGCGAAACTGGACGCCTTGAGTTTCGCCAGCTTCCTGGTCGAGACTTCGATCCTCATCGCGGCGTGGGTCGGCGCGAGCGCCGCGGTGGGCGCGTACGAGTTGCGTGTCGGCGGTGAGGACTCGGAGGAGGGGGAGATGCTCAACGCGGTGAACGGCGCGTTTCTCGGGTGGGTCGCGTTTTGCGCGCCGGCTTTCTTTTTCGTGAGACGCGCGCGCGACTCGCTTTTTTTTTTGAGCGAAAGCGGCGCGAGCGTCGACGCGGCGTACGACGTTGGTATCGGCCGTGTCGTTCCGAACGGGTTCCCAGTACCGCTCACTTTGGCTCTGGTGCTGCTGGTCATGCTCAGCTGGCGCGCGTACGTCAAGGTGATCGGACTGTTGGGGTGGTGGCGCGCGGAGCGAGAGCGCGGCGACGGCGAAGACGACGCGTGGGAGTATCTCCTCAAAGCGCAGATGTTCGCGGCGGGGTTAGCGTTGAGCGCGGCGGTGGCGGATTTTGCGGCGCGAGTCGGTTCGGAGTCTTCGCTTTGATACGCGGTGGAGAGGCACATGTAGCTAGGGTGACAACAGTCTGACTACTGCGTAGACGAGCTCTTCTGCGAAAGTCGTCGTACTTTTTGGTCGCGCTCGCGCGTCGGCGGCGAAGACGAAACGAAGATCGATCCACACGACAAGAGTTTTCGGTCCCGAAAACCGAAACGTCGTGTGTACGTACGGCACCTGCGCCCGCAGTCAACGATTCGTGGCGCGCGTCGTTCGTTAAGCCTCGTCCCGAAGACGCTTTACCACTCGCGGTCGCGCGTCGGTCGGATAAGCCCCGGGTCTCCGCGTCGTCGCTTCGAGCATGTCGGCCCCGCACGGCGATGCCGCGGTCCCCCCCCGCGCGTTCATCAAGCTCCCCGACCCCTCGAGCACCCCGTGGGCGTTCACCGACGCGTCCTCCCGATCGTTCCTGCGCAAGTGGGACCTGGAGAAGCACGCGCGCGTCGCGCGGTTCCGGTACACCAAGCCGTTCCACCGCATGGACGCGGACGAGTTCGTGCGCGACTTCTTCGACTCGGACGTGGTGAACGAGCACTTCCGCGTCCTCGACCGCGCCAAGCGGTGGCGCTCGGTGCGCGAGATGGTCCGCGACGCGGGGAACGACGAGACGGCTCGAAAAGACGCGAACGCGTCGGACGAAGAAAAAACAGGGAGCGTCCCGAACCCGAACCACGCGAGACGCGTCGTCTCCGCGACGTACGCGAAGACGCCGTGCTCGGTCGTCTCCATGTCTCTGTTCGACCGTCTGCGCGACGACACGCCGACGCCGAGGATCACGCGCGCGGGCGACTCGGACGCGCTGGTGCGGAAAATCGAGGAGACCGTGGACGGGTTCGCCGTGGCGGACAACCTGCGCGCGGCGCTGGTGGACGCGTGCGACGAAAACCACGAGACGCTGTTTTCGGAGGCGGAGCGGGCGGAGTTTTTGTTTCGCGTGTTCACGCACCTCGCGCTGGGGGGCTCGATGTGCCAGTACGAAGACACGCTGTCTCCGTACGAAGACGTCGCGAAGGCGGTGTACAAGTCCCTGGTGCGCGCCAAAAAGGACGGCGACACCGCCGCGGTCGCGACGGACGTGTACTCGGCGACGGCGGTGGTCGTCGCCGGCGCGACGCGAGAACGCGATTGCTTGTCGCTGTTCCCCGTCTCGAACCACAGGCAGAACTTCTGTTACCTGTGCGTCGACCCGTGGCGCAGGCACGTCACGGTGTGGTACCACGCGCACGTGCCGCACTGGTAGAGGCGCGGAAAAGAGTGCGCGTCTCGGTGTGGGTCCACGAAGCGTCGCGCGCGCGGAACCTCAATTTATGAAAGTATTCGGTTTTTTCGCTCGAGTCGAGACGTCTCAATCTCAATCCGGCTGATGAATGCTCACCTCCGACGCGCATTCCGACGCGCGCGATGACGCTCGCGGACATCACATCCCGCGGCCGCGCGCCGCTTCGGCGCGACCGCGTCCCCGGCGACGGCCCGACGGACGCCGCGGGCCGCCCCGCGAACGCGGCGGACTCGTTCGTGCGATTCGAGTTCCCCTTCGACGCGGATGCCGCGTCGAAGCCGTCCAACGCGGGGAAATGCTTCAGCGGGCACTTCGACGCGTCGTGCCCCTGGCGCCTGGACGACCCGCGGCTCGCCGCGGACGCGTTCGACCCCGACATCGGGTTCGCGCGCGTGCATTACGTGATGAGCGAGACCAGCGCGAGCGTCGCGCGGTCGGCCGCGGGCGCGGGCCACGCCACGTCCACCGTCGGACTGTTCAAGACCCCATCCTTCGCGGTGGAAAAACAGCGCACGCGGAACGAAGACGGCGTCGAGACGCGAAAAAAAAACGCCGACGACGAACCCGAACTGCTCGACGCGCTGAGACGACCGGACGCGGTCGTCCAACCGATCGTGGAGTACCCGTTCGACCCGCGTACCGCGCTGGAGAGGCACCTCGTGCTCGGTCGCGGCGCGGTCGCGTCGGTCGCGGCGCGCGCGCCGAAATCGGAATCGTCGGAAACCGGGCGGCTCCGTTCGGACCCGGCGTTTTTAGAGACGCGCACCAAGGCGTGCCTGCTGGACGACGTCGTCGACCTCGAGGCGTTCGCGCGGTACGTGCACGACCTGAAGCCCCGGTGCCAGCACGACCTGGCGCCCATGCTGTACCTGACGCAGGCCGTGCTCGGGCACGTCCTGAACCGCGAGATGTCCTTCTTCTCCGCGGAGACGCGCGAGCTCAAGAACAGCCTGCTGCGCGCGAAGCTCGCGCTGGAGGAGGCGGCGCGCGCGGTGACGACCGCGCGGGCGGAACAGACCTTGGAGCGCTGGCGCGACGCGGCGCGAAGCGTGGCGTCTGACCTCCAGACCGCGAACGGTGCCAAAGCGGAGAAGCACGAGGAGTATCTGCTCCGGCTTTCGGATGATCGGCAGGCGCGGATCGAGGATCTCGAGGACCGGCTGGCCAAGGCGAACGTCAAGCTGGAGGCGATGCGCGAGATCCGCGAGGAGGCGCGATCGGCGCGCCTCGCTTTGGCGAAGGCCGAGGCTGCCGCCGCGGAGACGGAGAAGAAGCACATGGCGCGGCAGAAGACGCTGAAGAGCGTCGCCGGGCAGAAGGACCGGCAAATCCTGGAGCTGCGGCAGAAGCTGATGGACGAGGAGGTGGGCGCGCCGGTCGCCGCCGAGCTCGACGACGGCGACGCGGGCGACGCGACGCGTCGCGCGACGCGAATGGACGGGCCGTCGCCGTCCGCCGTTTCCGAACTCGAGACGGACGAAGCGGCGCCCGTGACGAGCGGTGACGGCCATCCTCCCGTCGCGGAGGGCTCGAGCGTCGAGGAGACGCGCGCGATTCCCGAAGCGGGCGACGGCGCGGACGCGTAGTTTCGCGTCTGACGAATCGAGTCACGATTTGCACGTCGAAACGTCGACACCCGCTCACCACTTTTCCCCGCGCGCACATCCTGACGCGCGTCTCATCATGTCAAGCGCCGGTGAGCCCGCGGACGATGCGCCGCTCCCCGCGTTCTCCGCGGGGAAGATAGACGCCGCGAACGGCATATTGAGCCTTTCGTGGGGGCTGGAAGCGGTGCGTGTTCCCGGGAAAGCCCCGGTCCCACGGCGATGCGTCGCTCACTCCCGAAGCGACGATTTCTCTCCGTGCCTTTCTCCCCTTCTCGCGTCGGCGGCATCGGGTCGACGGCGCGCGCCGTGACGTACTCGCGAGCGCGAGGCATCGCGCGGAACGACCGCCGGTGTCACGACGAGCGCGCGCACTGGCGGTTCCGCGGATGTTCTCCCCGCCTTCTGACGCGTCGTGTTCCGCGTGTCCTCCACCTCCGCGTGAACGCCGACGCCTTTCACGAACCAAAAAAACCTCTCGACTTGACGAACGAACGAACGCGCTCGCAGTTCCCGCACAAGGTGAAAGTGCGCAAGACTTTGGACGCGTGGCCGTTGACGTTCAAAGCCGGCGCGGAGTACGACCGCGTCCGCAACGAGCTCAACGCCACCGCGGAGTGCCGAGATGCGTTTCTGGGCGGCGAGTTCACGTTGGACGTGCTGCACAGAGCGGTGGAGTATAGCAAGACCTTCGACCTCGGCGGCGTCAGCCGCGTGTCTCTGCGCGGCCGGTGCGACGTCGGCGGGTTGGGCGCGCCGCTCGCCGGTTTCGTTCCCGGTCGGAGGAAAAAGAAACACAGAAGACCTCTCGACGACCGACCGAATCGCGGCGACGGCTGGAACGCGTCGTTCGGGTTCACGGTCGAGCCGTCCGTGCGAGAGACGAGCCGCGGCGTGCGAACCGAGTTGGTCGGCACGACGGGGGGGTACGACGTCTCGACCGAGGTGCCGGTGTCTGATCTGGTCTCGGCCGAGATCTGCGGGCATCTCACGCTGCCGATGCCGCGCGCTGAGTTCGTGGCGCACAGCGGCGGCGGTGGGCGGCTTTCCGTCGGGCGAGGCGCGATCCAGGCGCACGTCGCGCAGATCAACGCAGTGGTGAACTTGTGAACGACGGGCGAGGCGACGAAACACGCGAATCGATCGGAGGGCGCGTTACAAAGTACAGCTACGCGCGCGAGCCGTCGCCTCACATGAACTTCTTCTCGGGGCGGCCGTACTTCTTATCCGTGTAGCGCTGTGTGGTGTCAGGGCGGCGCGAGGGCACGAGGTCAGTTCGCCGCCGCGGTCGTCGGTTCTCGTCGGCGCGCGGGAAAAAAGGGAAGTCGCTGTTTTATCACGCGGGACGCCTTTGTGGGCACGTACGAATTCGTTCACGCATCCCTTGTAGATGATGACGGGCACGGCGATGCCGAACACGGCGAAGATCCCCAGGTTCCTCGGGGTGAACCGGAAACCCTTCTCCAGCACCTCTCTCGCCGCGCCGTTCGCCTCGACGAACTTGTTCGGGATCACGTCCGTGGGGGTTCGGGGTCCTCCAGCCACTGCGAAGCGAGAAAAAACGCGGTGGGGCGCGGTGGGCTCGTCAGCGGGCGATCGATCGGGAAGGTCGCGAGTTCGAGCGCACGCGGAGAGGGGGCGTTCGCGCTTGGAAACGACTGGTACGCGGTGGAAGCGCCCGCGAACGCACTCTCGGCCCGACTCTGCGAACGCGCGGGGCTGCGTCGCGCCCGTCCGTGTGGCGGGGTTGCAGCCGTGCCGCAGGAAAAAATGCCGCCGGTCGATTTGTCAGTGGGCAAACAGTCTTCGGCAGATCGCCCGTTGTCGCAGGGCGCACAAACGTTGTTCTCTCCGAGACTTCGTGTCTTCGAGCGCGCAACCACGACACCGCATCACAACTCGACGCCCAGCCATGGGCGTCAAGCTACGCGTGCGCGTGGCCGGCGTGACTGCCCCCCCGCGCGCGCTCGAGGTCCCGGAGACGTGCACGCTCGCGCAGCTGCGCCAGAAAATCGCCGCGAAGGTGCTCGTGGACCTCCCAGGGTGGGGCCCCGGCGTCGCCGAATCATACGTCGAAGTGTCGTTGAACGGCGACGAGGATCTGGGCGCGGCGGGCCATAACGAGTCCGCGACGCTCCGCGCGTGCGGGGTCACGCGAGGGGACCTGATACACGTCAAGAGGCGCGACGAGAGCGGAGGAGACACCTCCACCGCGGGAGGCCACGCCTCTGCGGCGGGGAACGTCACCGCCGCGAACGCGTCGCAGAGGATGCCGACGCGTGTCGAGAACGTTGTCTCGACGCGAACGTCGCGGACCGCGACCGCGATGGAGCTCGGGACGGACGACGAGCCGCCGTCGACGCGAACGGAGAGCGACGCCGAAGAAGAGAGGCGTCTTTCTCTGCCGTCGGCGCTGCGCCGCGCGCTCGAGCGCCTCGAGACGGAAGCGTCGTCTTCCGGTCGTTCCGACGACGCGGCTTTGCTGTTGGTCGCGACGCATGCGGCGTTGATTGAGACGGGGCTCGTGCGCGCGCGGGGCGCGGGCGAGGAGGACGGGGACGATTTCTCGTTACCCGCCGGGTGGTTGGACTCGGCCTCGCGAACGGGCGCGGCGCGCGTTCGATACGCGCTCGCGGAAGCGCCTCGCGGCGCGACGTGCGAGGTGAAGGCGCAGTCGCCGGACGGCTCGAGCCTGGTCGCGTGCGGCGTCGTCGACGCGCGCGCCGCCGCGGGCGACGGCGACGCCGCGGCCGCGTTTCCCGCGCACGTCGCGCTCCTCGAATCCGGCGACTGGCTGCGAGCGACGACGCATGCTCGTTCGTCAGCTCGCTCGCTCGATTCGTCGCTCGTCGGACGCTTCGCGGCGTTGCGCGTGCGCGGCGCGTGGTCGCGTCTGAAGGACGCGTTCGCGTCGCGTCTGCGGCACGACCTGCGGCTCGCCGCGGGGCTGCCGAGCGTCTCCGGCCTCCTGGCGCTTCCGGACGACCTCAAGGTGGCGGTGCTGCGGCGCGTCCCGCTGGGCGACCACGAGACGCTGTGCGCCGTGAGCGCGGTGTGTCGCGAGATGCGCTTCGCGGCGGACGCCGACGCGCTGTGGTCGGCGCGGTTCGAGGCGGCGTTCGGGCCGGAGGCGGCGGCGCGCGCGTGCGCGCGTCGGCGCGAGGCGGCGACGCGAGACGGCGACGCGTCGGGCGCGCGTTCGCCCGACGCGTACGACCACGCGATGCGCTGGAAGAGCGCCTTCGCCGAAGCGTTCGTCGCCGCGCGGCGGGAAGCGCAGCGGCGGAAACGCGCGCGCGAGCTGGCTGAGCGGAACGCCGCGCGGTTCGCGCCTCGGTTTTCCGTACCGGGCGTCCCGCTCAACCCCGGGTTCGGGGGCGGGGCGCTTCCGCGCGGCCCGCCGGGGTACACGCCCGGCGTCACCGGCGGGGACTACGACCTGTATCCGGGCGGCGGGCTTTTCGGCTCGGGCCAGGCGCCGATGCCCGGGTTTCCCGGAGGCGGCGGACTCGGCTTCCCGGGGGGGACGCCCATCGGGGGCTGGCCCGTGATGCCCGGCGGCGTGCCCGGCGGCGTCCCGACGCCCACGCCTGGTGGGGGGCTCGGGAACGGCCGCCGCGGGCGAGGGGGCCGCGGGGGCCCCGCGAACCCGCCAATGCCGGGCTGGGACGGGCGCCCGCGGCCTCCGGGCGGGCCGGACGGCGACGCTTTCCTGTGAGGCTTTAGGGGCGTCGTACACAGACGCGGCGCGACCGTCGCGGTCGGCGTTTCGCGCGTTCGTTTCTGATGAGCGAGAGACTCGTGAAGGAGAGGGATGTGTTTTTTTTTTCCCGAAACGCGCGCCGGTTCGTCACCGCTCGCCCTCGCCCTCGGCTCGTTCCCGGCGCTCGCGCGCGACGCGGTCCGCCTCGGCGTACCGCGCCTCCCGCGCAGCCTTCGCGATCGCGAACTCTATGCGCTGCAGCTGCATCTGCTCCGCGAGCACGGCGCCCTCGATCGCCGCGAGCGACGCTTGCAACCGGTCGATCTGCGCCTGGCTCGACTGCTTCATCTGCAGGAGCACCTCGGCGTCCGGCGGCGCCGGCGGCGGCGGGCACGGGGACGGCGCGAGGGGCGGAGCGGGAGGTCTCTTCGGCACCGAGGGGTCCAGCGCTCCCCCGAAAAGGGACCCGAGGGACCCCAGGGTATCGTCCACCTCGGTCGAGGCGATTTCGGCGGGCCCCGGGCCGAGATCGCCTCCCCCCGCTCGAAGCGGGCGACTCGTGTCGACCGACTCGCCGCGCTCAGCGGCTTCGCGCTCCGCCTTCACCTGCGCCATGATGTCCGCGACTTCGTCGTTGATCTTGGCCATCATCGGCGCGTTCCGCTCGGCGATGCGTTCCTGCGCCTCGATGAACGCCTGCTTGAACGCGGGGGTGAACAACGGGTTATCCAGCTTCTCGCCGAACCGCGCCTCCACCTCCTGGAGCTTTTGGTTTTTCTCCGCCTCGCGTTTCTCATTCGCGTCGTCGTCGACGGGAAGCGCGGCTTCCAACTCGCGCTCAGCCTCGACGCGCGCCATGATCTGCGCCACCTCGTTGTCAATGCGCGCGCGCTCGGGTGATGCCGCCTCCTTGGCATCCAGCCGCTCCTGCGCCGCGCGGAACGCCGCGCTGAACTCGGGCGTGAACAGCGACTCGGAGGAGGACGCCGACGCGTCGTCGTCGTCCGGGGATCCGCCGACGGACTCGGCCGCGCGCGCGCGGACGAGCCTGGACGCGACGTGCGAACGAGACGCGGGCGGGCGGGCACGAGCCCGCGCCGACAGCGCGGCGACAGGGGAGACCGCGACGACCGCGGTGCGGCACGGCATCGCGGAGACCCCGCGCATTGGCTTCTGAACGTCGCTCGCGCTGTCCCAGAAAGCCGTCAATATCAATATCCGGGCGCGAATCGCCGTCCGGAGAATTCGTGCGACTGCATCGATGAACCGCCGAAGCCTGCGGAAAAATAACGACGAAACCGCGTCGCGTCACTGCCAAACTCGGGGCGGCTCGAGGCGCAGAGGGGCCTGGACGCGAAGCACGCGCGGATCCGCGTAGGGGAGATTCGACTCGCGCTGCTCGAGACGAGCGCGCGGCGCGACGGTTCAGACGCGATCGACCCGACGATCGGTCGGGACGTACTGATTGATGATGAGGCGTTTTTTTTAGTTTGGGGTGATCGTGTTTCTTGTGTGTTTGTGTGTGTGTTGGAATAAGGCGGCGGTCTTTCACGCCGAAATAGAAATTTGAAAGAATCAACAGCGCACGTAGAGGTGCGCGCATTGTAAAGTACGTCACGCCGATTTCCGCGGCTCGGTCTCGAGGTATGGGTCGCGTCGTCAAATTCCCCCCCAGGTCTGACGTCTGAGCCAACGCATAAAAATAGGTTGTTTGTTTCGTGAACTCCTCTTTCTCCCTTCTCCCACATCTTCCCTCATTCGCGCGCGCACCTCTTCGATGGCCGCGGGATCCGCACGCGCGCGTGTCTGAGCGCGCGACGACGACGAGACGACGAGAAAACCGTCGGACTCGTCGTCACACCGGCGCCGCGGGGTCACCGCCCGAGACCATGCCGGGCGATCATGACTGGCCCGAGATCAGGTTGAGGTCGGGGCCGACCTCGGCGGTGGACGGCGAGATCCTTCACGCCGAGGGGGACGGACCGTGTCGTGGAGTGGTGAAGCCCGCGCCGTTCACCAGGCGCCGAGTGATGGCGTGCAGTCCGAGCGGCGAGTGGGTCGCGGTCGAGGCGTGCGCCCCTGGAACCATACGGATGTTCCGCGGTGTGCCGGCCGAGACCGCGGGCGGAACGACCGCGAACGTGCCCATCGTGGATCTTCACGGACGCGAGCTGACGTTGGACGCGCGTCCCGAGCCGCGAACGGGCGAGACGAAGCCGAAAGAGGCGCGCATCTTGGCGATGGAGGTTGTGCCGGACGACCCGGCGGAGGAGGCGACGGATGGGCCGTCGGAAGCAGTCTCCGGAGGGGCGACGGTTTTCGTGATGACCGCCGACGAACTCCGCGCGTTCGCGATACGACGACACGTCTCATCGGAGTCCGTCGGCGACGAGACGCGTCGTTTCGAGTGCGTCGCGAGCGCACGCTTCAAGACGACGCTCGACGCATCGTTGGGCGCGGATCGCGGTCGGGCCGTCGGCTTGGCGTCGACGACGCGAGGCGTCGTCGCCGTCGTCGCGGCGCGCGTCGCGCGATTGATGACGACGACGGCGCGGACGAAAACGACACGCGAGGAGGAGGAGCTCTGTTACGGTACTACGAGACAGACAAACGACGCACAGACAGACGACGAAAAGAGCGCGTTTGTCGGTTTCCGCGCGACGCGCACAGACGGTCCGGTGACGGCGTTCGCGTTTCTCGACGCGGAAACCGAGCGTCGTCTGGGCCCCGCCCGCGAATCGACGCCGTCGCGTCGCGCGGATTCGTCTCATCATCACTTCGCGGCGATCGGGTTCGAGAAGGAGATTCGAGTCGTGCGTTTTCTCGACGCCGGCGGGTCGAATCCGAAGCGTCCAGCGGGAATCTCCGGAATCGCCGAGGAGGTGCGTCGCGTGCTCGTGGACGCCCCGGGGCCGGTTCGGTCCGTCGCCGCGTTCGGCGGCTGGATCTTCGCCAGCGCGGAGCGCGAACTCGCGCTCCCGGCGTTCGGCGGCGACGCCTTCGCGCGCGAGCCCGTGAACTTCGCGTTCGCGCGCGCGGAAGGACCTTGCGCCGCCGGAGAGAGAGAGAAAGAAAGACCCGACTGTCACGCCATCATCACCGGCGGATCGGAAACCGCGGCGGCGCTCGCGGAGGACCCCGACGACGCCTCCGTGCCCTTTCTGCGCGCGCGCGACGACCCCGCCGCCGCGCGCGCGGCGGAGAAAACGCGGACGCTTCGGGCCATGGTTTCCCCTTTCCTTCCCGCGGCGCTCGCCTCAGGGATCGAACCCGAGGCGGGCGCGGGTTTCGGCTCCGCGACGGGTTCGAACGCGGCGCCGAGTCTCCGCGAGACGCGCGCGACGCTTCACGCGTTCACGTTCGAACCCGTTCATTCGCGTTTGACGAAAGAAGAAAAAAGCGACGAGGAAACGCGCCGTCTCTCGGAAACGCGCGTCGTCGCCGCGTCTCTGCCTTTACCGCCGAGATTCTCGGCGCGCCCGGAGATTTGCGCGCTCGGCGCCGACGCGCGCGGGACTGAAATCGTCGTCGCTTTGACGGACCTCGGCGCGACGAATTGCACCGACGCCTCCGTCGTCGTCGCCGCGATCGATCGCGAGCCGAGGGAGCGCGCACGCTTCGAAGACTGGCGCCTGGTACCCCGCGGGACGGCGCCGCTCGCGCGCTCTTCGCGCCGAGAGAAGAGCGCAAATGACTCGCAAACGGGAAACGGCGAAACAAACGCGAAAAAAACGCGTCTTGAGGCGTTCGCGCGACGTTTCGCGCGGCGCGACGGCGCGCGTTTCAAAGGCACGCGCCAGGGAGACGTCAGACGGTCTGACGTCGAGACCGACGCTGACGCTGCTTTCGACGTCGCGCTTTTGTTTTTGACGTCGGAAACCGCCGAGTCGGAAACCGCCGAGTCGGAAACCGCCGCCGCCGGCGCGAACGTCTTTCGCGGAAACGCGAAAAAGAAACCCGCGCCGCCGGCGTCGCTCGCGACGTTTTCGTTCCGCGCGGCTTCGCGAAAAAGTCCGGAACCGGTTTCTCGCGGGAACGAGGGAGACGAGCAGAAAAAGAAACTCGCGAACGGAAAGCGCGAACGGGCGCGATCTGAGGGTGACGCGCCGGTGACACGCTCGTCGGACCTGGACCGCGTGCTGGACGCGATACGCGCGCTGGACGCCTCGGCGCGCGCCCGCTTCGACCGCGTCGAGGCGACGCTGCGGAATCAGGAGCGACGGCTTCGACGCGTCGAGGACAGCCTGAAGAAATGAGCGCCGCTTCGTGAACCGCCGCGCGGTGTTCGGTGGATACGTAACTCGTCTACCGTAGCTCATTAAGTGTTGTGCCCGAAGGTAGACGAGCTCTAGTAGTAGCGTAGCTCTCTAACTAAGCGACGTGACTCTCTACTAGTACATTCCGCAGTTATAGGATGAGCTGAAACAGACGACGCGCGTCGTCGTCGTCATCGACGCGCGCTCCCCTCCTCCGTCGGCCGCTCCCCAAGCGCCTCGATCACGCGCTCCGTCTCCCTGGTGGTCATGCTCACCCCGCACGCCTCGCGCACGGCTTTGATGAGCGCCTTGACGACCGCGGTGCGGCCTTCGGCCGAGCCCCGCGCGGCTTCTCGCGCGGGTTTCTTCCCCGCGGCGACGCGCGCGGCATCCTCCGCGCGCGCGGCGGTTACCACCGCCGCGTCCCTTCCCGAGAAGCGCGCCTCGCTCGCGACGCGGCGCGCCAGAGCGAACAGCGCCGCCGCGTCCCGCGACGCGATCGGCCCGGCGTTCAGCACGTTCGCGATCGCTCTGCGTTCGCGCTGGTGCTCTAAACGCTCGAGTCGCAGCGATTCGCTCGCCGTCTCTTCGCGCGGCGAAGTCGGTTCCGACGCGCGTTCCGACGCGCCGAGCACGTCCAGCGCGCGCCTGGCGGCGTGCAGTTCCTCCGCCAGCCGCACGCGCTCCTCCGCGGTGATCAGCCGCGAGTTGAACCCCGAGACGCGCGTCTCGCCCAGCGCCTGGTGCACCTCGTACGCGCACACGCCCACGGCGTGCGATAGGTTGAGAGACGTCGGCCCGACCCCTCCGGTGTACCGCTTGGGTTTCTTCTTCTCGAGCTTCTCGCTCTTCTCAGCCGCGGGGCGCGGCGCGTCAAACCCCGCCGTCGGGATCATCACCCCGACGTTCGCCAACGAGAGCTCCGCGTTCGTCAAGCCGGTGGCTTCGTTCCCGAACAGGATCGCCACCTTGCCTTCGTTCGAAGCCGCGGTTAAAGAAACGTCACACGAGCGAGCATCAGAGCGCGCCAACCTCGTCGAATCGGCGCACGCGTCGCGAATGGAGACGATCGGTAAGTTTTCGCGCGGCCGCGCCGTCGTCGCCGCCACGAAGACGCAATCGGCGACGGCTTCCGCCGCGCTCTCGAACCGGCCGGCGTCGCGGAGGAGACGAGACGCGTGCACCGCCATGATCCGCGCTTCGTCCGCGAACGGCGCGGACGATCGGTCTTTCACGGAGTACACCGCGCGATCGGACCCATCGCCCATCAGCGCGTCGAAAGGCGGCGCCAACGCTCCCGGTTCGGGCGCCACCACGCGCAGATCCGTGATGCCGAAGTTGTTCATGACGCGCGCGATGCCGCCGACGTTCGCGGGGCCCTGGGGGCGGCACAGCACGAAGCAGACGTTGGACAGCCGGCTTCCGGTTAAAGAAGAAGCCTCATCGGTCTCGTCGTCCCCGTCGGCCGAGCTCGGAGGGGATCCGAGCTCGACGCGCGCGTCGTCCTCGTCGTCAGCCTCGCCGTCCTCGAGGCTCGCGGACGCGGGGGAGGGACGCGTCGAGAGGGATGCGCCGAAGGGACGGCGGCGGACGGCGGTGCGCTCGCGCCGCGGCGTCCGCGAAACGCCCGTGGAGCGCGCGGAGGCGCGGCGCCCGCCCGGAACGACGAGCACCGCGCGTGGCGCGACGGCGGACATCGCGGCGAAGGAGACACACCGCGCACGCGGCTGTGGGGCGCGCGGACGTGTGAGGCGCGCGCCCGAAAAGGCGAACCTCATCAGAACGCGCGACGAGAACTCTTTTCGCGCAGGACGAGCCAATCGCCACGTCAGCAGCGCTTCACTTCGCCGAGCACACCTGTGGCGTGACCTTGTCACGATGCTCGCGATCGCCTCGACCGCGACCTCGCTCCGCGTGCCTCTCCGTGCTCGACGCGTGTCGTCGTCGGCGCGCTCGGCTCTGGATCCCGCGCGCCTCACGCGGTCCCGCGCTGCGTCTTCGTCCGACGAAGGCATCCTCGCGTCCCCACCGACTCGCGACGACGCCGTCTCGTCGCGTCGCGCCTCGATTCTGCGCCTCGCCGCCGCCGCCGCGGCGGCGCCGGCGCTCTTCGCGGACGCGGCGCTCGCCGCGTACGAGACGCAGGCGGCTGCCGAGAGAAGCGCGTCGGGATCCCCCTCGGCTTCGACCTCTTCCTCCGTCTCCAAAGACCTCACCGTGTACCGGCGCAGTTTCCGCGAGCGCTTCGAGACGAGCATCTCCAGCGGGACGCACGATTACGCGTTTAGGTACCCGGCGGAGAGTTGGCGACCGGACATCGTCAGCCTGAACGACGGGAAGCTGTACGGCGTGGACCTGCGGTTTTCTTCACCGAACGAAGGGAAGCTGTGCACGCACGTCCTGCCGTTCGTGGGGGAGGATTCTTTGCGCGACGTCGGTACCCCGGAGGTCGCGCTCGACCGCTTCGTGGAGTTGATCGGCGCGTTTTGGAACGAAAACGGCTTCGGAGTGCCCGGCGGCAACGCCGGGACCCTGGTGGACACGCGGGTCAAGACCGTGGACGGGGTGACGTATTACCTGTACGAGACCACGAAGCCGCGCAATCTGATCGCCGCCGCCGTCACGGACGGTCAGCTGTACGTCATCAACGCCGCCGCCGCGAACGACCGCCAGTGGGCGGCGGGCGAAGCCAACCTGCGCGCGATTGTCGACTCCTTTTACGTGCCGCCGTGACCAGAAGGATCGCGACGCGCGCTCGGGGCGAGGATCGCGGCGCGTACGGCGAGATATCAGAGAGGATCGCGACAGTAGTACTGATGATAAGGTATTACACGGAGTATTAATATCTATGAATACTCAAATGCGAGAGATACCACCCGCAGATCGTATAGTGTATCACCTACCCCTCGCGCGCGCGTCACTACTACTCGCTCAACTTGGCGCGCGCCAACTCGGCGGTCACCCCGAACGCGTCGCCGCCGTCTCCTTTTTTCGCGGCGGGTTTCCCCTCCGACGCCTTCCCGAACGCCCGGGCCGGGTTCGGGACGCGAAACGAACCGAGAAGCGTCTCTCTCTTCGCGCGCGCCGAGGCGCTCGACCGCTTCGCGGTCCCAGAAGACCCGCGCCTCAGCAGCTCGCTCGTGTGACGGAACTGTCCGCCCGCCAAAACGCGTCGCGGAACGCGCGCGACGACGTTCGGCTCCGGCTCCGTCTCCGTCGGAACGTTTCCGTTCGCGACGCCTCCGCCTCCTGTTTCTTTTTCTTTTTCTTTTTCGTTCGCGTTCGCGGACCCGGACCCGCCCGAGCCTGAGCCCACGCCGCGCCGCGGGGACGCGGCGGCGGCGTTTCTCGCGACGGTCGCCGTCGCCGACGCCCCGTCGTCGGCTCTCTTCGCGGCGGAGCGTCTCGCGCGGCGCGCGGGAGGCACCACGCCGCCGACCATCTTCCGAAACGCCGAAGACGCCGCCGAGTCGTCACCGGCGGGAACGCGCGCGGGATCCCGATCCCGGGTCCCGCACCCGTCCAGGTCGGAGCCGACGACGCTGACGCTAGATGCCAGCACGCGCGGTTCCCGTCGGGAGGAAGAGGAGGATTTGGGTCGCGCCTTCTCCTTGGCCGCCGCCGCCGCCGCCGCTGCGCGCCGCGCCGCGCGCTCAGACTTGCTCGCGCGAGAGGCGCGCGGGCTCTTCTCCGCCTTGGCAAGGCTCGCGCCGCGGAGCCACGGCTGCGCGTCCCTCGCGGCTCTCGCCGCGGACGTCGCCGCGTCCGAAACGTCTTCGGGCGATTTGTCGAGCGCCGGCGCGACGCACACCGCGAAGAGCTCGGTCGAACGAGGAGGCTCTGCGATGTGCTGATTCCCGAACGCGCGCTCCGGGTGCGCGTGTTCGCCCGTGGCGGCGGCGTGGAAGACGCGCGCCGTCACGGCTTCCGCCTCGGCGTCCCGCCGAAGCCCGTAGTAGTCCAAGAACGCGTGCGCCAGCCCGATGCCGAACCGCCGGTACGTCTCGTCGTTGGACCCCCAGGGCGACCACGGCGCGCGCGCGCTCCCGCCGAAAGAAGGGCTTTTCGGCGCGACGCCGTAGAAGCTCATCTCCAGCGTGTAGCACATGCCCGCGCCCGCGCCGCGGAGCAGGCCCAGCGACACGGGCGCGACCCGCGCCGACGAGGGCTGCGGCTGCACGGACGCCGACGGATCCGACGGCTTCGACGGAACGTCAGTCTCGCGGATGGTCCGGTCGCGCGCCGTCGCGACTTTTTTGTGACTAAGCTCGCGCTCGCGCGCCTCCGAGGCGAGCATGGAGCTCACCGCGCGCCGGCCCGCGCCGGCTTTCTCCGGGTTCTCGCAGAACCGGCAGTGGTTCAGCGCGAACCCCAGCGCGGCGCCGGCGTTGAGTTCCAAAAGGCGAGGCAACGCCGCCGCGCGTTCCCACGCGAACGCCTTCTCGCGCTTTTTTTTCAGCCGGAACACCCTCGTCGTCTCGTCGCGCGTCTCTTTTTCCGAAGCGCCGCGCCGCGCCGACGCGAGCGCGTCTCGCGCGTCCACGCGAACCGCATCCCCGTCCTCCTCCCCGCCGCTTTCTTCGTCGTCGCTCGCGAAGCGCGGGGGCTCGACGTACATGAACGACGCCTTGGACGACGTGTGCGCGTGGACGTCCACGAAGAAATCCAGCGCGTGGCACGGGTCGCGCGCGTACCACCGGATCAACGCCTTCGCGGCGTGGAGCGTGGGTTCGCGCGTCGCGGAACAGTCCGCCCAGCGTCGGTTCAGGTCCGCGCCGTTCGAGTCCGCCCGGTAGTTGCCCGCCGCGCACCCGTCGGGGTTCAGCATCGGCACCACCACGAACGTCACCTTGCGCCGCAGCGCCGCCGCCGCCGGCGCGGACGACACGACGAAGTCCAAAAACCCGAACAGCGCGTGGCTGGCGGGCGTCTCGCCCGGGTGGACTCGGCAGCTCAGGAACACCACGCGGCGCGGGGCCAACGCCGTCCCCGGCGGCGCGTCGGGATCGACCCCGCCGTCGATCACGATCACGTCGCACTTGCGTCCCTGCAGACTGTGCGCGAGCGTCCTGCGATGCACGTGCGGGAGATTGCGCGCTTCCAGCGCGTCTAACCAGGACTGCTGCTCGGCGAACGCGAACGGGTACGAGTACGCAAACTCGACAAACGCGTCCTCGTCTGGTTTCGGACGTGATTCGTCGCCGTCGACGGCGTCGTCGTCGGCGCAGAGCACGCGCGCGTCCTTTCCGAAGACGTGCGTGAAGGACAGGATGTGCGGTTTCCTCGGCCGCCGGCGCTCGCTCGCGCTCTCGTCGCCGTCGCTGAGGGTCCCTTTTTCGCTCTCGTCGTCGTTTCCGGCGGAGCCGCCGCTCGAGGACCGCTCGATCGAGCTTGAAGAGCCGCGGCCGCGGAGACTGGGAGCAGAGGAGAGCGAGTCCTTGGTGCGGTAGTAGAAGACGTTCTTAGGGTGCACGCGCTCCCAGGTTCGATGCCCGGAAGCTCCCGAGCGGAAGACCGGGCTCATGCCGTCCTTGTACAGCGACTTGGACTTGGAAAAGTTTGTCACGTGGAAGAGAACCTTCTGGCCAGGCCGCGCGTTTGAAACGCGGAAGTGGAACCACAGTCGGTACCGCGCGGCGTTGGTGTCCGGCCGGATCGTCAGCTCGTACTCGTTCTCGGTGATCTGTTTCGCGGAGCCCAGGTTGCCCCCTTCGAACGACGCGTCGAACTGCGTCGGCGTCGTGAGAACGCGTTTTTCCGTTTTTTCGAGAGAAAGGATGTCAGACTCAGGCGGAAGTGTCGCACGCTCGGCTTTTCTTCTCCGACGAACGGAGTGCCGCGTGGGCGAGCGAGTCGGGGACGGGAGGACGCGCACCTTCAAGAACCCTCTGGCGTCCGCGGACGCTTCGGCCGCCATGTCTCTATCCGTCGCCGGGGACACCGGCGGGTGCGCGTGCGCTTTGGAGCTCGAGGGCGGGGGCGGGGCGAACGACATTCGATCTCGCCTCGGACCGTGCGACAAACGGTCTCCGTGAGTGCTAGCTGACACTCACGACGAGCGGACGCGCCTGTCGCGGTCGCGCTGAAGCACCCGCGCCCCAACGCGGAAGACTCCCTCGGCCGACCACTTGCGTGCCTCCCGCTCGACGCGGCGAGGCACCCGCCCGAGGTGGCGACGCGCGCGACGCAGTGCCGCGGCCCTCGGTCAAACACATCACGCATGCGTCTATCTCGATACGGTCTTTCGCTCGGATGCGCCGAAAACGCACTGGCGGTGATGGAAAATAACGAAGACGTCGCGACTGAAGAAGCCGCGGCCCGACGCGCGCCGCGCCGATATCGTCAAACGAAGGTTTTTTCTTAACGCAATGTGCGGGCGCGACGACGAGCGTTTTCTCGTCGAGCGCGCCTCCATTCCGTCCGCGACGCGTGACGTTTTCACGTCGACTCCTCGATCGCGGACGCTGGCTCGTCTCAAACGCTCCGGCGTCGCCGCCGAACGACGAAACCGACGACGTTCGCGAACGTTCGCGTTTGCGTTCTTCTCATCATCAGCGCCTGCTTCCCGCCTTTTGCCTCCCCCGGGCCATCTGCTTGCGCCCGCGCCCGCGCTGCGCCCCCCGGTCCGTGACCTCCTCCTCCTCGGCGGCGCCGCCGCGCGCCTCGCGCTCGGCGCGCGCCTGCTCGGCGGCGAGCGCCGCCGCCTTCTTCTCGCGCTCCTCCGCGGCTTTGATCTCGTCCACCTTCTTCCCGAGCTCGTCCGAGGCGGACTCTAGCGTCTGCACGCGGTCGACTAGGTCGAAGCACTCGATCTTGTCTCCGGGCTTCCACTCGCCCCACTCGGGGTCGGCGCCGACGCCGCACTCCAGCCCGCTCTCCACCTTCTTGACGATATCCTTCACGCGCCGCAGCGAACCGATTTTGCCGACGTACATCTCCTTCTTCCCGCGCGTGACGCGCAGGTTGGCGCCCTTTGTGAGCGACCCCTCCAGAACGAGGCACCCCGCGACTTTGCTGTTGCCCCCTCCGAAAACCGCCTTGCACTCCGCCTCGCCCACGAACACCTCGTCCTGCACGCCGGAGAGCTTACCCTCCATCGCGTCGCGAATCTCATCCACCAAGCCGTAGATGACGTCGTACTCGCGCAGCTCCACGCGCGCTTGTTTGGCGCGGTCCTTCACTTTCTCGCTCACCGCGGTGTTGAACGCCAAGACGATCCCCTCGGACGCGGCGGCTAGGTCGATGTCTGATTCCGTGACCTCACCCGCGGCGGCGTGCAAGAACCGCAGCAAAACGCGGTCCTGCGGGAGCGCCCCGAGCGCGGCTTTCACCGCCTCCACCGAACCCGAGACGTCCGTCTTCACGATGACGTTGATCGTCTGCACGCCATCCTCGTCATCCTTCGCCGCGGCGAGGTTCGAGAGGGACACGGCGTTCCCTTCGATGATGTTGATGCGCGCCTCGTCCGCGCGCGCCTCGGCGGCGTCCCGCGCGTCCGTCTCGCTGTCCATCACGTCGAACTCCTCGCCCGCCGTCGGCACGCCGCCCAAACCCATGATCTGCACGGGCGTCGAAGGACCCGCCTCCTCCAGCTTATTCCCGTACGCGTCAGCGATGGCGCGCACTTTGCCCCAATGCGCGCCAACCAGCACGGCGTCGCCCATGCGCAGAGTCCCGGTCTGCACGAGGAGCGTGGCCATGGCGCCTCTCTGCTTGTCCAGGTATGCCTCGACGACGGTGCCGCGCGCGTTGCGCTCGGGGTTGGCGACGAGTTCCTCCACCTCCGCCACCAGCGCAACGGTTTCGAGGAGCTTGTCCACGCCGGTGCCCTGCTTCGCGGAGACGTGGATCATCGGGACGTCGCCACCCCACTCCTCACACACCACTTCCAGCGCAGCGAGCTCCTCCTTCACGCGTTCGGGGTTGGCGCCCTCCTTGTCGATCTTGTTCACGGCGATGATCAGCGGCACGCCGGCGGCGCGTGCGTGCGAAACCGCCTCCTTGGTCTGCGGCCG